>WNFC01001031.1_pt1 | contig 28528 bp, 21 predicted proteins | sample 5400541 | NCBI WGS metagenome assembly WNFC01 (sample SAMN13153342, study PRJNA577476) | soil metagenome | isolation source: 120 cm saprolite under Douglas fir tree site 2 hole 2 replicate 1 | place: USA:California | collected 2015-04-18
AGCGCGGCGACGTCTTCGTTCATTTGCGCTTCGAGCGAGGCAATGTCAACCATTCCGTTGGCGTTGGACTTCAAGTTCTCAACGGCGTAACCGACCATAGCCGCAGTGGCGGGGTTGGTACCGTGCGCCGAATCTGGGATCAGGACCTTCTTCCGCGGAATTCCCTTCGAATCGTGATGCGCACGCACAATCAGGAGGCCGGTAAATTCTCCATGCGCGCCGGCGGCGGGCTGCAGGGTGATGGCGTCCAGGCCGGTGATTTCGGTCAGGCAATCGCTCAGCGTCTTAATGATGCGCAGTGCGCCCTGCGAAATTTTCCCCGGCTGATAGGGATGGCCGTTGGCGATGCCGTCCAGTCGCGCGACGACCTCGTTCACCCTCGGGTTGTACTTCATGGTGCAAGAACCGAGCGGATACATCCCGAGATCAATGGCGTAGTTCCATGTCGAAAGCCGCGTGAAGTGGCGAATGATTTCGATCTCGCTGACTTCGGGCAGTTGGCCCAGGTTTTTTCTTTCGGACGTTCCGAGAAGTTCGCCGGCGTTCACTTCCGGTACATCGAGCGGTGGCAATTTCCATGCGGCTTTGCCGGGAGAGGACTTCTCGAAGATCAGGCCCTCGTTCTGATTGACGTGACGCGTGGCTTTGCGGGTCATGTGCTTCTGCATTACCGAACCACCTCTTCCGCTGCTTCTACTTTGGCGCTCTTCTCGGAGTGTTCGCTCTCCGCTAAGAATCCCGCTGCGGTATCAATCACAGTCCGCGTGCTCAGTTCCGTGCAGCACCACAAAGACGCATTGCCCAGTTCGGGATAAAACTTTTTCAGCGGCAGACCGCCTACAATCTTGTGTCCCAACAAGCGAGCGTTGATGGCATGCGGATCTTCGCTGGTCTGGACTACGAATTCATTGAATCGCGGCGCACCGCCAAACAAAATTTTGCCGTGCTTGGCAAACTGCCCGGCAGCATAGGCCGTCTTCGCCAGATTCTGCTTTGCCAGCTCCTTCAACCCAACCTTGCCGTAAACGTTCATAAAGATATTGACCATCAGCGCAATCAGCGCCTGGTTGGTACAAATGTTGGAGGTCGCCTTCTCGCGCCGAATGTGCTGCTCGCGGGTGGCCAGAGTGAGCACAAAACCGCGCTTGCCAGTGCGGTCGGTGGTCTGGCCGACGAGGCGTCCGGGCATTTGGCGGACGTATTTTTCACGCGTGGCTATCACCCCGCAATACGGCCCGCCAAAACCGAGCGGCACACCGAAGGATTGCGCCTCCATGGCAATGACATCAGCGGATCGCGGTGGCTCGATGAGTCCCAGCGAAACGGCTTCCGCTATAGAAACTACGAGCATCGCGCCTTTGCTGTGGGCGATTTCTGCGACGGCTTCAACGTCTTCAATCGTGCCGAAGAAATTCGGCGACTGGACCAGCACGCACGCCGTGTCAGAGGTGATTGCGTTTTCGAGTTCGGCAACGTCGACCCGGCCACTTTCGGTGAACGGCACCGTGGCCAGCGGCATTCCCTGATGAAAGGCGTAGGTGGCGAGCACTTCGCGATATTCGGGATGCACGCTGCGGGCGACTGCAACGGAGCGGCGTCCGGTGAGGCGGACCGCCATCATGACGGCTTCCGCGGCGGCGGTCGAACCGTCGTACATGGAAGCGTTGGCCACTTCCATGCCGGTCAGCTCGCAAATCATGGTTTGAAATTCGAAGATGGATTGCAGCGTCCCTTGCGAAATTTCAGCCTGGTAAGGCGTGTAGGCCGTCAGGAACTCGCCGCGCGAAATCAACGAATCAATGATCACAGGACGATAGTGGTAGTAAGCTCCGGCGCCGAGAAACGTCGCGTGGCCGTCGCCATTTTCGCGGGAGCGCTCGCGAAACCACTCCACAATTTCCGATTCCGCCATCTGGCGCGGAACTTTCAGATCGCGGTTGAGGCGGTATTCGGCCGGAATTGGAGCGAATAGATCGTCAATCGACCGCGCGCCAATGGCTTTGAGCATGGCCTCGCGGTCAGCAGGAGACTTAGGAAGATAGCGCATGGAAATTATTAGATGTATCGAGTGCGTCGTTCGATTGTTGCGTGACTGGGCTCAGTTTCCGCCTTCTTCCGCAACAAATTTCTCGTAGTCGGCGGCTGAGAGCAGCGAGTTCAGCTCGCCGGGATTTTTCAGAGTCATCTTCAGCATCCAGGAAGAGTGTGCGTCTTTATTGATTTTTTCGGGCGCGGTCGCGAGTTCGCCGTTCACTTCCGTCACCGTACCTGACGCAGGCGCATACAAATCTGAGACCGCCTTCACCGATTCCACGCTGCCAAGCGTTTTCCCGGCTGTAAGTTCGGCGCCGACTTTCGGGAGCTCAACGAACACGATGTCGCCGAGCGATTCCTGGGCATGATTGGTGATACCGATGGTTGCCGTGTTGCCGTCGGGTTTGATCCACTCGTGTTCTTTGGTGTATTTGTAATCGGCGGGATAAGGCATTAAACAAGCTCCTAGCTCCTAGCTTCTAGCTCTCAGCTTCCAGCAACAAAACTCTGTGACCCTCTGTGTCCTCTGTGGTTAAGCTTTTTTCGGCTTCTTATAAAAAGGTGTCGGGACGACTCGCGCCTTAACGCCCTGACCACGAATTTCAACCCTTACAGTTGACCCAAGCGCCGCGTATTCCGGCGTAACATAAGCCAACGCGATGTTTTTCTTCAGAAACGGAGCATACGATCCGCTGGTCACGTATCCGATCTCGGCACCACTTTCGTTCCAAACTTTGTAGCCGTCGCGGGCAATTCCTCGGTCGGTCATTTCCAGGCCGACCAGCGTCCGCTTCAGGCCTTCGGATTTAGCTTTCTCCAATGCGGCTTGGCCGATGAACTCGGGCTTCTCCAATTTGCAGAAGCGGTCGAGGCCGGCTTCCCACACATTGATGGTATCGGAAATTTCGTGTCCGTAGAGCGGCAGCTTGGACTCCAGGCGAAGCGTGTTGCGCGCGCCCAGTCCGCAGGGGACAACGCCGAATTCCCTTCCCGCTTCGAGGACGGCATTCCACACTCGGACGCTGGTTTCCTCGTCTGATGGAACGTAGATCTCGAAGCCATCTTCGCCGGTGTACCCGGTGCGCGCGATCAACGTATTCTTCAGTCCGCAGACCGTGCCGCGGGTAACCCAGTAGAACTTCACCGCCGCGAGGTCCGCATCGGTGAGTTTTTGCAGCAGGTCAACGCCCTTCGGCCCTTGAATCGCAATCTGAGTGAAATCATCGGACAAGTTTTCCACCCGGCAATCGAACTGGCGGGTATTGTCCCAGACCCAGTTGAAATCCTTCTCGCGGGTGCCGGCGTTGATCACCTGCAGGTATTCGTGCCCGCCCAGGCGGTGGACAATCACGTCGTCCACAAACGTGCCCTGCGGATAGAGCAGGGCGGAATACTGCGCCTGCCCAATGGCCAGCCGAGCGGCGTCATTCATGGAAATATGCTGCACCGCGGCCAGCGCCTCCGGCCCGGCGAGACGGATGTCGCCCATGTGGCTGACGTCGAAAATGCCGACTCCGGTGCGCACCGCCATGTGCTCGGCGATAATCCCCCCTCCTGTAGGCCCACAGTACTCCACCGGCATGTCCCAGCCGTTGAACTCGACCATCTTCGCTCCCAGGCGGCGATGGACGGAATTCAGGGCAGTCTTGCGGATGGCCGGTGTGGCTTCGACAGGGGACAAAAGACCTCAATCATCGGCAGTAGCTGGGCCGCCGAACAGGAAACTCAAGAGCCTAACATGCGGGCGGAGGACGGTTCAACTGAAGCTCCGAGCTGGTTGGCCTACGTTATTGAAACTTTACCAGCTCTAGGCTCTTATCCATCGCTGCCTGCGGAGGTTCGTGTCAGGATACGGCTTTAGCCGTATCGCAGGAGACCACGCAACGATGGCGGCTTCAGCCGCCGTGATGCTTCTTGCCGCGGGGAGCACGATCGCTGCCGCCCAGGAACCCCAGAGCCAGGAATCCAAGAACGAGGTCGCGGTGACCACTGGGCGCACGTTTATCAGCGATCAAACCGTGCCCAACACCAGTTTTTTCGACAATACCGTGCATTTCGGCAAGGGGCTGTCCCTCGAGGGCGACTATGCCCGGCGATTACGGCGCTATTTCTGGGGAGACCTCGCGGCGGAAGTCCCGGTAATTTACAACCGGGACGAAGACCTGAACTACGGTATGAAGCAGATACCGCTGCAGTACAGCTCGCTTTTCATCACGCCCGGGGCGCGGGTGACCCTGATTCCTGACCTGGCGGTTTCGCCCTGGGTGAGCTTCGGCGGCGGCGTTGGCCACTTCGAAGCCAGCAAGAACCTGGTCTTCGGCGGCACCAATCCTGGGCCACGAGGCAAAACCACCGGCGTCCTGCAGGGCGGAGTGGGGTTTGATGTCCGCTTGCCAAAGGTACATAAAATCAAATTCCGTTTTGAAGCGCGTGACGACTGGAGCGGCGTGCCTCCCCTGAACATAAATACGGGCAAGACCCGGCAGCACAATTCCTACGTCGGCGGCGGAGCGGTGTTTCACTTCTAAGCACGGCCCGGCCTCGCTGTTGCTAATTCATAGAAAGGCCTGCGTGGAGTAGGCTTGTTTCGCCCTTTCAGGGCTTTCCCCATCCCCAACCGCTAACCCAGGGCTTACGCCCTGGGCTGCAATCTTCGGCCGCTACGCGGCTTAGATGCGGGCGAACCCACAGAAGCAAACTTAGCGGCTGGCTTTGATCTCTTCGTAAAGGTCGGGCAGGCGGGAAGCTTCTTCGGCGGATGCTCCGAAGCGGGCATTTTCGTAGTGCTCGGTAAAACCGCAAACCTTTTCCTTCAGCTTTGGGTCGGCAATGGCGGTGGCAAATTCTTCCGGAGTCTGTGCCGGTGACTTTTCCCAGCCGCGCCGTGCCGCCTGCCGCAACATGCGTTCATACCAGATGCTGGCCGCCATCTGTGGAGACTTCTGCGGTCGGCGGGCAAGACGGGACCGGCGCACTAACGCAAGCAACCGGGGAACGCAGGCGGCGATCAAACCGAGAAAGAAGAGGGCGAGCACACGCAGTCCCCATTTCACCGTCGAGTCGCCGATTTGATCTTCTATTCGGCTGGCCCAGGCGAGCATTCTCTGATACTGATTGCGCCCCCAAGATTGGGCCTGCCCAATGATGGCGCGGCTGCCGCGGCTGGCGTCCTGGGTAAGCCGGATCTGGTGGCCCAGATCGTAGTTGACCACCCACTCGCGCCAGAAAGAAGACATGGCGTCCATGTAGAGCATGAAGCGGCTCCACTGCGTCTGGATCTGGGCGCCGGAGGAAGGTGTGGGATCAAACTCCATCCAGCCTTCGCCGGGAATGTAGGCTTCCACCCAGGAGTGCGCGTCGCTGGCCCGAATCACATACTGCGAAGTGAGATCGTTAAACTCACCGCCGGAAAAGCCGTTCACGATTCGCGATGGAATCCCCAGGGTTCGTAGCATGATTGCCATCGAAGACGCAAAATACTCGCAGTGTCCCTGGCGGCGCACGAACAGGAAGTTTGAGATCGGGTCATGGGGCGTGCTTTTCGGGAGTTGTAGGGTGTAGCCGTAGTGCAAGCGCAGGTAGTCGGCAATCGCCTCCGCCTTGTCGTGCGGGCTGACGGCTTTGGCGCTCACCTGTTCGGCCAGCGACTTAATGCGCGGGTCGAGACCGGGATGCTGCAGGTAATTCGATAGAACATCGGCAGGAAAGCTGCCGGACGCCTTGTGCAGGCGGGCAGCATCGGGCGCGCGGAAATCTGAATCCGCTTCGTAGCGCGTCACTGGATGTTCGGTGTCCAGATCAAAGACGTCGCCAGCAGTGTCTTCCGATACGGTGCGGTAGTTGCCCTGGAGCGATTTCGGCGTCGCCAGCAGGAAAAATACCTCAGTAAGGAAGGGCTCCATGGTGACGCGATAGTGAACGGTTCGACCCGTGCCTGGCTGTGGATTTCGCGACCACAAATCAAAACGTCCGTCTGGACCGCGATTGAGCGTGACTTTGTCGCGAGTATTGGACCAGTTGCGGCCATCGAAATTATTCAGCGCTACGCCACGTAATTTGAGCAAGAAAGCGCCGGTGGTATCGCCGTCAACCTGAACGTGCATCACCACGGTTTTCGACTGCTGAATCTGACCGATACGGCCAAGTTCCACTCGGTCGGAGAAGCCGCTGGTCAGGTCATTGCCTGCGGTATTGGCGCTCAAGTATCCGGCAGAGACGCGCGGCAGCACAAAGAAGATGAGTCCGCCGCCCACGAAGATGAGCAGGAGAAGAACCGGAGCAATTCCGGCGATGGTGAACGACAATTTTCGATAAGCGTGATGCACTCCCAGTTCGTGTGCCAGAACCGGCGATCGCTGCGACGAGTGCGCCATCTCCATCAGAATGAAGGTGGCCACTCCGACCAGAACGAATCCGGCCAGAGCCAGCAGAAATGTGCTGTCCACAGTGAGGACAGCGGCAGACAAGACCATGAGAAACGCCAGCACCGCCAGCAGGTAGTGGTCGCGGTCCTTCTGCGCGGAAAACAGCCTGACCAGCATGACAAAGAGCACGAGGCGAACCGTGGCATCCAGGAAAGCGCGCGAGATGACGAAGTCATCGGCAATGAAAAAGCCCACGCAGGCAATGGTCAGGAGGTTGGTCCAGCGCTCGGAGAGGAGAACCTGACGGCGACGGGCGAGAACATATCCGCGAAAGAGCAGGGCAAGGGTCACCAAAAGCACGGTCGGTACGTCGAGACGGCCGGTCGAGGCCAGAGTCCCGAATCCGGTAAAGATCAGCAGATAGAGGGCGACGTCGAAGTAGCGGCGTATCGCCACTGCCAGAGTCACCTCTGCCGGGGTCTGCGGGTTTCCTGCCATTGGATAGGGCTATTGTCAGCATTTTTGGATGAAAGGTAAAGGGTACTGAAGATAGGCTTCGGACTCAGGTTCGGGAGCGGCACAAGAATCAACATTTCCGCGCACTGTCCAATCCGCGGTGTAATATGCTTGCGTCAGACCAAGGGGCGTGCGGCGGTACATCTGGCCTATCGCAGCGTAACTTCAACACAACCTTCGAGGTGTGTTATCGGACTTCCCACCCGCAGTTTCGGTTGGGCGGCGATTGCCGCGTTGCGTTGTCTTCTCTTTCTCGCTCTCGGAAGCGCATGGATCCATGGGCAAGAAACAACCAGCCAGCCTCGAAATCTGCCCCGGATCGCGACACACAATAACACCGCGCCAGCGGGCGTTTTCAGCAAGGGCGTCCTCAATCTGGATCTTGAGATTCTTAAGGGGGAATGGTATCCCGAGGCCGAAGACGGACCTCACGTGGCGGTTTACGCATTCGCAGAAGCGGGCAGAGCGCCGTGCATTCCCGGCCCTTTGATTCGGGTTCCCGAGGGCAGTCAGATCAAGCTTCGCGTCCACAATGCCCTGGCCGCCCCGGTCAACTTGCACGGCTTTAACCAGCGACCGGGGAAAGACGATCCCGTTATTCTCGCCGCCAACGAGGATCGCGAACTCGACTTCGCCGCGGGAGCGCCGGGCACATACTTTTACTGGGCCTCATCGCCCGACGACAGCAGCCTTGCCGGCCTCAGCACTGCGGCGCGCCTGGATCCCGCGCCGTCTCAGCTTACGGGCGCGTTCATTGTGGACGAACCCGGAAAGCCACAAGCCGACCGCGTATTCGTGATCGGGATGTGGACTCAGATCGACGACCCCAAATCACTCAAGGATTTCCGCGAATTTGGCACCATCAATGGGAAATCCTGGCCATATACCGAACACTTGCGCTACCGGGTCGGCGACATCGTGCATATGCGTTGGGTCAATGCCAGTTCGGCTAATCACCCCATGCACATGCATGGCTCCTACTACCGCCTCGACGCGACCAGCGACGGCGAAAGCGGAGTAGCCCTACCGCAGGAACAGCAACCCATGGTGGTAACGCATCTCATGACCGCGCGCGCGGCGATGGAGATAACCTGGAAGCCCGACCGTCCCGGACACTGGCTGTTCCATTGCCATATCCTGGCGCATATCGTCGAATCCACGGCGGGGCCATATGGATCTCTGAGCGCCATCCAAAGTGAACACCCGCTGCAGTACCACGAACATGGAACTCCCATGGTTGGGTTGGCAATGGCGCTAGACGTTGACGGTCCCTCAGCAGTCAAGAAAATCGATTACAGCCACGCCCGGAAAATGACGCTGGCAATCCAGGAACAGCACTCGGAGCCGGTTGGGATCCACGCGCAACTGATCGAAGGCCCCAACACCGCCGAATCCTCTGGCCTCATGGGGCCGCCCATCGTGCTGCATCGCGGCGAGCCGGTCGAGATCACGGTCGAAAACCACATGCCACAGGAAACCGCGATCCACTGGCATGGCATAGAACTGGAGAGTTATTACGATGGTGTGCCCGAATTTAGCGGGATGGGCGACCAGGTTACTCCGCCTATTTTGCCTGGCGACAAGTTCGTGGTGCGGTTCTCGCCGCCGCGGGCAGGCACGTTCATTTACCACACGCACTGGCATGATGTGGGCCAGATGTCCGGTGGACTCTACGGCCCGCTCATTGTGCTCGACCCGGGCCAGTCCTACGACCCTGCGACCGATGTAGTTTTTGTAGCCGGCGGAGGCAATCAGAACCTGCTCATCAACGGCCAGAATGAGGGCAGAGAGTTGCACTGGCGGGCTGGTCAGCGCTACCACATCCGGCTGATCAACATCATGGTGAATAATGGCGTGCGGTTTAGCCTCTCGTATGCCGGGGCGCCGGCGCGTTGGCAAGCCGTCAGCAAGGACGGTATGCAATTGCCGACCGTGCAGCAGACGAGGGGTGAAGCCAAGTTGAGAGTAGTCCCGGGCGAAACCTACGATTTCGAAATCACACCCACGGCCGGGGATTTGATTCTGCGCGCGTTTCGCCCCGGGCTTTCGAATCTGGTCGCGGAGAAGACGATCGATACTCCCATTCATGTGGAATGAATCAAGTCGTGTTGGTCACGAGTGGGAAGCGGATTCCTGCGCGATGCTAAGATAAAGACGGTCAGGCATCGGTCTCACGCGATGCATTCCCGCCAAACCCGCCAGGTCCGGAAGGAAGCAACGGTAACGGGCTCTTGCGTGTGCAGTGGGTTCCCGGTGCCTGGCTTAAAAGCCTAGCTTGAGCGTCTCCCGCAGTCCCAGCCCAATCAACCAAACTCGACCCCGCCTGGCTGGACACTGCTGGGCAGCCGGGCGTCTGCAAGAAGTTCGTGGAGAACGAATTGGAGATTCTCTGCCCGCTGCGTACAATAACGTTTTCAACTTTCAAGCCGGAGAGTTTACGGAGTGAGCCAGCTCGTGCGCGCTAAGATCACTGCCCTGGGAACCTACGTTCCTCCCCGTGTTTTGACCAATCGGGACCTGGAGAAAATAGTCGAGACCACGGACGAATGGATACTCACGCGCACCGGCATCCGCGAACGCCACATTGCCGATAAAGGAGTAGCGACCAGCGATTTGGCAGCGGAAGCTGCCCGGCTCGCTCTGGCGCAACGCGGAATAGACGCCAGCGAAATCGAAGCCATTGTCGTGGCCACGGTCACCCCTGACATGTTATTCCCTTCCACCGCTTGCCTAGTGCAGCACAAGCTGGGGGCGAAGGGGTGCTGGGGCTTCGATCTCTCGGCAGCCTGCTCGGCTTTCGTGTACGCCCTACAGACCGGCGCGCAGTTTGTGGCCACCGGAGCGCACAAGAAAGTGCTGGTGATCGGGGCGGACGTGATGTCCTCGATCCTCGACTACACCGACCGCTCGACCTGTATTCTGTTCGGCGATGGCGCCGGTGCGGTCATCCTCGAGCCAGCGGACGACGGCGTGGGAATCATTGATTTTTTGCACGAGATTGACGGCTCGGGAGGGTGCTCGCTGTACATGCCCGGCGGCGGCAGCCTGCATCCCGCCACTCATGAGACTGTGGACAAGAAGATGCATTTCGTCCATCAGGAGGGGCAGGCGGTTTTCAAATACGCGGTCCGCAAAATGGGCGAGGTCTGCGAAAGGCTGCTGGCGCGAAATGGCTTCACCGCCGATGACATTGATTGCTTCATTCCTCATCAGGCCAACCAGAGAATCATCGACGCTACTGCAGATCGCATAGGGCTGAAGCCGGAGCGCGTGATCATCAACATAGACCGCTACGGAAACACGACGGCAGGCACGATTCCGCTGGCCATGCAGACGGCACGGGAAGAAGGCCGGCTGAAGGAAGGCGATCTGGTGCTGCTGGCTTCGGTGGGAGCGGGGTTCACGGTGGGAGCAACGCTGTTGCGCTGGACCATTTAGCGATACACCTGGCTGCGGGCATCCACGCCCGTTCTTGTACCGGTGCAGCTTTCGGGGACTAACTTTTCCATCCAAGTACCTGTTCACGCAATCTATTTAGAATAGTCACTGGTCATGGCGTCCCACAACGAAGAAGAAATCCTGGGTAAGGCATACGACAACCGGCTGATGAAGCGGCTGTTGAAGTACCTGCGTCCGTATCGGTGGAAGGTCGGGGTGGCCCTGGGTTCCATCGTATTGAAGGCTGGCGCAGACGTGCTGGGCCCGTTCCTCACCCTAATCGCCGTGGACAAGTATCTGGCGCCGATACATCGGGCCCCCTCGATGCTAGGGGACTGGCTAAGCCCCAATCCTCTGACCGGCATCGGGCAGATCGCGGCGATCTATGTTGGGTTGATCACTTTCAGCTTCCTACTCGAGTACCTGCAGACTTACTACATGCAGTGGGCGGGGCAGATGGTGATGTTCGACTTGCGCAGCGAAATCTTTCGCCACCTGCAACGCATGCACATCGGGTTTTATGACAAGAATCCGGTAGGACGTCTGGTCACTCGCGTGACCACCGACGTGGATGCCCTCAACGAAATGTTCACCTCGGGCGTGGTGTCCATTTTCGAGGACATTTTCGTGCTGGCCGGGATTCTGGCCATCATGTTGTGCGTGAACTGGAAGCTGGCGCTGATTACGTTTGCCGTGCTGCCGTTTATCTTCGGGGCGACTAAGATCTTCCGCGACCGGGTCCGAGACTCCTATCGCCGGATTCGCGTTGCCATCGCGCGGATCAATGCGCACATGCAAGAGCATGTCAGCGGCATGATGGTGCTGCAGCTGTTCAATCGCGAGGAACGCGCCTTTGAGAAGTTTTCGGAAGTGAACGCGCAGCACATGGAAGCATTCAAAGACGCGATCATGGCGCATGCGGTGTATTACCCGGTGGTGGAAATTCTTTCGTCCATTGCGATCGCTTGTGTGATCTGGTTCGGCGGGCGCGACGTGCTTCACAATTTGGTGGTGACCTCAGTGGTGGTCAGTTTCAGCCGCAAGACGCTGTTTGCATTTCATCTCGCGCGAAATACAGTGGTCACCCTGGGAGTGCTGGTTGCGTTCATGCAATATGCGCAGCGGTTCTTCCGTCCCATTCAGGACTTGAGCGAAAAGTACAACATTCTGCAATCGGCAATGGCGGCCGCCGAGCGCGTATTCAAGCTGTTGGACGCGCCGGTCGAAATCACCGAGGCTGCGATAACGAAAACTCCAGAGGGGCCGGGAAGGATCGAGTTCGATCATGTGTGGTTTGCGTATCGCAGTGTGCCCGCCGATGGAGACAAGTCGCGCATCAAAAAAGACCACGGAGGGACGGGCGTCCTCGCCCGTCCTGTCGAGCACAGCTCGACAGCCGCTGCCGAACCGGATTGGGTGCTGCGCGACGTCAGCTTCGCCATTGAACCGGGAGAGACTGTCGCCATCGTGGGCCACACCGGCGCCGGCAAAACCACCATCATTTCCCTGCTCTTGCGCTTCTACGACGTGCAGAGGGGAGTGATCCGGATTGACGGCGTGGACGTCAAAGAGATGGGTCTGACCGATCTGCGCCGCAGGTTCGGCGTGGTCTTGCAGGATCCCTTCTTATTTACTGGCACGATTGAGGGCAACATCCGTTTAGGGACAGATTGGGTGACTGACGAGCAAGTCCGCCAGGCTGCCGAGGACGTGAACCTAGCCGACTTCATTCACAGTCTCCCGAACACCTACAAAGAAGAAGTCCACGAGCGCGGATCGACCTTTTCAACCGGGCAGAAGCAGTTGATCTCATTCGCGCGGGCGCTGGCCCATGCACCGAAAATCCTGATCCTTGACGAAGCTACCTCCAGCGTGGACACCGAAACCGAATTCAAGGTGCGCGACGCGCTAGCGAAAATGGTCGAAGGCCGGACTTCCATTATCATCGCTCACCGCCTTTCGACCGTACAGCGCGCCGACAAAATTATCGTGATGCACAAGGCCCAGTTGCGGGAAATGGGCACCCATCAGGAACTCCTGGCCCAGCGCGGGATTTACTACAAACTTTATGAGCTGCAGTACAAAGACCAGGAGATGAGTGTGGCGCGGGCGCCCTCGCCCGCGAACGGCCTGAAGGGATCCCTTCTTCCCGAAGTCACGGCCGGCGCCGACGATTGACGGTTGGATTTCTCAAGGCAAAGGCCCCACCCTCTCGCAAAGAACGCGAGAAGGATGGGGCACCCTCAGAGCGCCCCCATCACCTAAACGGAACCGCTGCGTCTATAGTTGCGTACTCCAGACTACGCACCCAGACCGACGGAAGCGACATCACTGGATTGGGATTCGTGAGCGCCGGGCCTCCGGGGAAGTTCGGGTTTGAGATTGATGAGGTAGAGATCAAGTAGGGTTTCCTCCATTCCCGATCTGGTAGGCCGACAGCGAATAGTGTGCAAAATTGAACAGGTCTGGGGCCAAGCCGCGTGTATACTGCCGCAAGAATGTAGGGGTGGGTACCGGAACCATCTGATCGAGCTCGACCGGTCGCAGACGCGCAGCTGACTGGAAACTTCACGCTCGCTTTAGACGCGGCCCATGCCCGCGCCTCTGGCAGCAAGAATCAAAAAACAATCCTATAGTCCAACGCGGTTAGGGACGTTTAGCGCGAAGGTGGGTTGCTCTTTTTGCGAACCACAAGGAGCACCGTGGATGAACGTTCACCTGATTAACCCCAGCAGTGTCTCTTTTGGAACCGCAGTAATCACCCCTCGATGGCAGTATGTTCTGGCTGCCGCTACCCCGAAAAATTTTGGCGATCCCATTCTGGTTGATGAAACGCTATTCCCGATGGATCCTGAGAGAATTCAGGCGGGTGATGCGGTCGGCATCGGCATTCATACAGCCAACGCCTTACGTGGCTATGAAATTGGAAAGATCGCGCGGGAGCGGGGCGCTTATGTGATTTTCGGGGGAATTCACGCCACCCTTTATCCGCAGGAGGCCATCGATCTCGGCGGCGCTCACGCCGTAGTCAAAGGTGACGGAGACATCGCATGGGCCAGGGCGCTCGAAGACTGCCGCAATGGCGAGCCCAAACCGGTTTACGTGGGCGGCCAGATCGAGGCCAGCGATTTTGTTGCGGCCCGCTGGGACCTGGTCCCACGCAATCGCTACATGTGGGCGTCGGTGCAGACGGTTCGTGGCTGCCCCAAGCATTGCTCTTTTTGTTCGGTATGGCGGACCGATGGCCAGCGGCCTCGGCAGCGCACTTCAGATGTTGTGATCGAAGAAATTGTGCAATTGCGACGTCTCGGCTTTCGGTTCATTGCGCTTGCCGACGACAATTTCTATCCCGTAACCCAGACCGATATCAAGCTCGCAACTGCGCAGAAGAACACGGCCCGGATCAATGAGCTCAACGCGATTCGTAATGAGCGATTCGAACTGATGTCGCGCCTGGCGCAGCTTCCCGACGACATGGTTTTCTTCACTCAAATCACCATGGAAGCGGCTGAGGATACCGAATTTCTGGATGCGATGAAAGCCGCGCACATCAAAGGCGCGCTGGTGGGCGTGGAATCCGTTACCCCAGCGGGCCTTAAAGACGTTTACAAGGATTTCAACCTGGCCGGCGAGGGCCTCATCGAGCGCCTACGGACCTTTCGACGCCATGGAGTGCACGTGCTGGGCTCGTTCATTTTTGGCCTGCCCAGCGACCGTCCGGAGACCTTCGACGCCACTGTGGCGGCTGCGATCAGCGCCGAAGTCACATTCGCACAGTTCGTGACTCTCAGCCCGTACCCCGGCACGGTGGACTTCATTCGCTGGGAAAAGGGGCTGGGAGCGAATCCGCCAACCATCGCGGGCATCCCTCTCACCCGGCGCTGGCTGATTCCGCAAGCGCAGCGTCCTAAGCTCTACTGGGACCATCCCGTAATGTCGGCGGAGGAAATCCGCTCGCGCACTCAGGCGGTATGGGACAGCTTCTATAGTTTCACTTCGGTTTGGAGACGCTCCAGCTTCATCAAGTCAAGCCGCGGACGCCTGGCGTTTGTTCTCATTTCAAAAATCTATCGCCAGATGTATGCCGATACGGGCATAGCTACCGACAGCGCCCGCGTATCGCGCTCCCGGGAATGGGTGCGTTGGCTAGCAATTCCATGTCGTCGTCTGTTTGCTGGGCGGCCCATGCCTGACCTTCAGGTACCGCAGATAACAGTACCGGCGCTTGCCGCCGGCGCTGGAGACTGACCTTGCCCTTTACAATGCACCTGTGCGAATCCTGATCTCTGCGGGCGAGGCTTCCGGGGAAATGTACGGGGCGCAGTTGATCGAAGCACTGCACCGGCTTGAACCCTCACTCGAATTCTTTGGCGTCGGCGGCGAGCGCATGCGGGCCGCCGGGTGCGACACTGTGGTTGACGCCAAAGACCTCTCTGTCGTCGGCATCACGGAGATTCTGAGTCATCTGCCGAGAATCTGGGGTTTGTTCCACCAGTTGATTGACGAAGCCGACCGCCGTAGGCCGGACCTCGCCATCGTCATTGACTCGCCCGCATTCAACTGGAGAGTCGCGCGACAAATGAAAAAACGTGGTGTTCCGGTCGTCTATTACGTTTGCCCGCAGTTCTGGGCGTGGCGGCAGGGGCGGGTGCGTCTGTTGCGCAAGTATGTGGACAAGGCGCTGGTGATCTTTCCTTTTGAAGAAAAGTTCTATCGCGATCGCGGCGTGGATGCGAAGTTCGTCGGACATCCGCTAGCCGAGGTTCCGCGGCCCACGGTGACGCGCGGGCGATATGCGGCCGAAAACGGACTGGTTGCTTCCAAGTCTTGGGTCGCGCTGATGCCAGGCAGCCGAGTAAAGGAAGTTCGGATGAACCTGCCGGCGATGCTGCAAGCAGCGGACCTGCTGGGCAACGAATATGAGTTTGTGCTTCCTGTGGCCGCGACCATCCCCACGGGTCTTATTCAGGAACTGTTGAAAGAGGATCGCGGCACCGTTGCCGTGCATCTGGTCCCCGAGGCCCTGCCTGCGCTGGCCCACTCGCGCGCGGGGATCATCGCGAGCGGCACCGCGACCGTCGAGGCGGCGATGATGGAGACTCCGTTTGTCATGGTCTATCGCGTAACTCCGCTTACGTATCTGCTGGGGCGGTCCACGGTAAAAGTGCCGCACTTTGCCATGGTGAACCTGATCGCGGGCGAGGGGGTGGTGCCGGAACTGGTCCAGCGCGATTTCACTCCGGGGCGGGTCGCCGCCGAAGTCAGCAAAATTGTGCCCGACGGTGAGCCGAGGGAGAAGTTGGTGGGTGGATTGCGGAGCGTGCGAGGCCTCCTCCGCGGACAACGGGAGGAGGCACATCCAGCGGAGCGGGCGGCACAGGCGGTGGTTGAGGTGCTGCGACGCTGAATCCAGGCCAAACCTAAGGCGGCAAACACGTTTCCGCGCCGTCAAATGCTTGTCCCCACGCATCTTTTGGGCCATAAGTTTCATCGTACAATTGAAGTATCTAGGAGATTCCCCGAATGTTCTGTGCACCTCGGCCGCTGCTGCGGAGGCTGGTAGTCTGCCTCGTTTTGGCCTTCCTGACTCTGTGCCTGCCCGCCTGGGGGGCCGAAAAAATTCGCTTTCATGCGGACGATTATCAGATTGACGCCGTACTCAGCCCTCACGAGCACAAGATTGCGGCCCGGGTCAGAGTAAAGATCACCGCGCTCGAAGACCTGAACATTGCCACCTTCCAGTTGCACAACGATCTGCGGCTGACCAAGGTGACCGACGCGGCCGGCAAAGCACTGACCACCGACCGCACCCCGCAAGATTCCAGCGTGCGAGTGTCGCTAAAGAGCGCGGTGCCCAAGGACCAATCCACAACGCTGACGTTTGAATACGAGGGCGTGCTCGATTCCGCCGACGATTCCCCGGTTCCTGGCCTGAAGCTGACTTCGATCAACGACGACACCTGCTACCTGCTCTATGCCGGCGATTGGTTCCCGGTGAACGCATTCGGCATAGACCGCTTCACCGCCACCGTCAACGTCACCGTGCCTGCGCACATGATGGTGATTGGCAGCGGGAGTGCGAGTACAGTTACGGCCCCGGCGCTGAAAGTAGCGAGCAGCGGCCCGACCAAGACTTATTCCCTGAAGTACGACAAAGCCAGCTTTCCGGGGACGATTGTTGCCGGAGATTTCGGTGACTTCGCCAGCACCGAAGCCGGCATTGATCTGCACATTTATTTCAAGCCGGCGCATAAAGACCTGGCTTCGGCGTACGCGGAAACAGCAGTCAAAGAATTTACCTACTTCATCACGCTGTATGGCGTCCCGCCTTCGAACGTGCTGCGAGTCGTCGAATTGCCGGACGAGACCGTTCCCTCAGCATGGGCGCCGGAATTCGCCGCGCTCGCCAACCGCGGGATCACTCCCAGAACGAATTACCGGCTGCTGGCAAACACGATCGCCCATCAATGGTGGGGAGTCGCTGTCAGCCCTGCTTCACGCGACGACTGGTGGGTCAACGACGGCTTCGCGCGATACGCAGAGGCTCGCTACATCGAGAGCGCTGCTGGAGCAGGAGGACTGCAGGAGGCGGTGAAGGACATGTCGGTGGGAGCTCTGGCTTACGACACGGTTCCGCTTTCGAGCTCGGGCAAGCTGGATCTGTTTTCGCCGGAGTTTCAGTCTCTGGTCACGGATAAAGGCGCGATGATCCTGCACATGCTGCGCTGGGTGGTCGGCGACCAGAAGTTTGATCAGACCATGCGCGACTTTTATTCCAAGTTTGCCGGGAAGTCCACCACCGTAGATGATTTCCGCAATCTTGCCGAGAAGGTCTACGGCGACAAACTGACTTGGTTCTTCTCGCAGTGGCTGGATTCTACCGGCGCCCCAGAGTTCAAGACCAAGTACACCATCTACCGGCTAGGTAATAACAAGGGATTCCGTTCGGTGGGCCAGATCGCGCAGGACCTGGACCTGTTCCGCATGCCGGTGGAGCTGAAAATTGATACCGACGGCAAAACCGAAACCAAGCGCATTGATGTGGTCGGGACCGATTCGGCATTCAGCGTGGACACCTTCGGTCGGCCGCGGCGGATCGTGATTGACCCTGATAGCCATCTGCTGAAGAACTCTTCGGATATCAAGCTGCGTGCCGGCATCCAGCGTGGGCAGGCACTCGTCCAGCAGGGCGATATGGCGGGCGCACTTTCGGAGTTCAACAAGGCGCTCGATGTCAACAAGAACAGTTCCCTGGCGCATTATCGTGTAGCAGAAGTGTTTTTCCTGCAGCACAACTACCAGGCCTCGGCCAACGCCTACCGCGATTCTCTGAACGGGGATGGCGAGCCGCGCTGGACCGAAGTCTGGAGCCACATTCAACTGGGCAAGATTTTCGATATCACCGGCCAGCGAGAGCGCGCCACCAACGAGTACCGGCAGGCCATTCAGACCAACGACAATACCCAGGGGGCGCTGGACGAGGCGCGCAGGTACTTGCAGAAAGCATACGAGCAGCCAAAGAGTTCGGGCGCGAACGGGCTATGATAGCGGTATTCGAAAGTCGAGAGCTTGGCCGCGGATTGCACGGATCAACGTGGATCAACCGCAATTCCGGGCAATCCGCGACAGCCTGACTTGGCGGCCGATTATGGCCCGATTGCGGTTTCAGGTGGTGGTTTAGTTTGAAATCGTGTGAAGCTGGGCGGCAATCTTCTCATCGAATGCACGGTCGTGATCACCAGCCTTGACGACACCCGAAGGGTGAGGAATCGGATAGATGTCCGGCGGTGTAGCGTCTCCGGCTGAGCGCACTTTCAGTTCGAGCGAGTGGTGTGGATTACCCTGAGGATCGCTCGGATTCGGCACTCAGTAAAAGGCAAACCCGACCACTTGACCCGTTCCAACGACTGCCTTGAGTTGGTTCCAATCCTCTCGCGCTGCCTGTTCGGCTCCCGGCGAACTCCGGAAATAAAGATAGCCGCGCTGAGGACTCTGGTATTCGCCGCTTGACATCGGTCTGGGAACCATGAAAATACCAGAGATCCGCACCAAGTTCGACGAAGGACCGTCTTGGTCGAACTTCACCTCGTCTATGACCGCATATATCCCGATACTGCTACTCTTTGCGGCCGCAGTAGCTGTAGCCAGTGAAAGAAGCAAAAACGTAGCAAACAAAAGTACCGCGGATTTCATAGATTCACCCTGAAACCTAATGTTCTTCCCATCCCGGGCGATAAGTCAACCTCGCAGCCTTCGACAAAGTGACCCACCGCCCGGTTTTAATTGCATCCTCCTTCCTCCAGGGCTTTCCATCTACAATTGACTTGTGCCTGGCAAACCCAAGACCAAGCTGAAGTGTCCGATTTGCAGAAAGCCGGTGGCGAAGGCTGGAGAAGACTTCCCTTTCTGCAGCGAACGTTGCCGGCTGATTGATCTGGGCAAGTGGGCCAGCGGACAATACGTTGTCTCTTCGCCAATGCAGGATACCGACGACGCAGAAATACAGAATCTTCGCGACACCACTGATGAAGAATGAGATAACGGCGAGTGAGCCAACGGAAATGTCCGATCGGCGTGCTGAGGCGACCGCACCCCTCTGGGCAACCGTGGTTGCAACTTTCTTTGGGGCTGGGCGGTTAATGCCGGGGCCGGGGACGTGGGGATCGGCAGGCGCGGCGCTCGCCTGGTTCGTACTGGCGAGGTGGATTCCGCCGGCTTGGCAGCCGGGAGCGCTAGCCGGGCTTACCGCGATTGCCATCGCCCTCGGCATTCCGGCGGCGACGCGAGTAGCTAGAGCCTCCGGAGTGAAAGATCCTCAGTTCGTAGTGATTGACGAAGTTGCCGGACAATGGATCACACTACTATTCGCTCCGGTGGCGTGGAAAACAGTGGTGGTGGGCTTTATACTTTTTCGAGGGTTCGATATCGTGAAGCCACCGCCGGTCCGGCGGCTGGAGCGACTACCGGAGGGGACCGGAATCGTTGTGGATGATGTTGCAGCTGGACTCTACGCGCTGGCAGTGTTGCAACTGCTCATACACTTCGGGATTCCTTCATGGTAGCTTCCCTGTAAGTTCGGTAACCTCATGACCATCTCCGACCGCTTGCTGGGCAAGAAAAACGTGAATGGCCGGCCGCACATTGAAGCGGTTGCTCCGCCGGCGGCTTTGCCTGGAGGCGAAGTGCGCATCCTGGGCAGCGGTTTGCGGCCTGCGGAACTGCGGCGTCCGCGGGTTCGCTTCGGGGAAGTGGAAGGCTCGATAGTCATCAGCTCCGACGATTTTGTGGTCGCCCGCGTTCCACAAGGAGCGGCGTCAGGGCCGGTCGTGGTCTCAACCAATGGCCACTCCAGCAATGCGCAACAAATTAAGGTTGCGGCCATGATTGCCGACAGCGTGCATCCAGTCACTAATCCGGCTCTGGACGCCGAGGGAAACATTTTCGTCACCTTTTCCGGCTCGCGCGGCCAAAAGGTGCCCGTTTCCATTTTTAAGATTGACACCCACTACAACGTAAAACCGTTCGTCGCGGAGATGATGAATCCGACTTCAATTGCCTTTGACCGCGATGGGCAAATGTATGTTTCCTCGCGCTTTAATGGAACCGTATATAAAGTGGCGCCGAATGGGACCATGTCGTCGTATGCAGAAGGCATGGGCGTGGCCACCGGAATCGCGTTTGACCGTGCGGAAAATCTTTATGTAGGCGACCGCAGCGGAACTATTTTCAAGATCGCACGCGATCGGCAGATTTTTGTTTTTGCCACCATCGAACCCAGCGTTTCTGCCTACCATCTGGCGTTCGGACCCAAAGGAGACCTATTTGTCACTGGGCCCACGCAATCCAGTTTTGACGCGGTGTACAGGGTTGATCCTCACGGCGCGGTTTCAGTTTTTTACCGCGGGCTGGGACGGCCGCAGGGCCTGGCATTCGACCGCGATGGCCAGCTATACGTCGCGGCGTCGCTCGGGGGAAAACGCGGGATAGCGAAGATCACGCCCGACGGATCCGCGTCGCTCGCAGTGGCCGGGCCTGGGCTGGTAGGGCTGGCTTTTGCTCCGGGACGCTCTGTAGTCCTTGCTTCCACGAACGCCGTCCATCACCTGGATTGGGATGTCGCTGGTCAGCCGCTACTCGATCCTGCGTAACGCTTTTCATTTAAACTGCAACCGTGACTGCCGATGCCCGGACTAATGAGATCATGGCTGGGGATGTCATGATTGCGGAGATCATTGCCATCGGGTCGGAGCTTCTCACTCCCTTCCGGCAGGACACGAACTCGCTCTATCTCACCGCGCAGCTCAATAGTCTTGGGGTCGAGGTTGGTTTCAAGACGATTATTGGGGACAACTTGAAGGACATCGTCCGCGCCGCCACAGCAGCGCTGTCGCGGGCTGACATTCTAATTCTCAGCGGCGGCCTCGGACCGACCGAAGATGATCTGACTCGCGAGGCGGTGGCCGAGACTTTGGGCTTGCAGCTCCGGCGTGACCCGGAGATTGTTCGCGCCATTGAGCGGCGATTTGCCGAGCATGGCTGGAAGATGTCTCCCAACAACGTGAAGCAGGGGGACGTGATCAACGGCGCAATCGTGCTTTCCAACGCAAACGGAACCGCGCCGGGGCAGTGGATCACGGGAAAATCGGATGGCAAAGAGAAGATCCTTATTTTGCTGCCAGGGCCACCGAGCGAGTTGAAAGCGTTGTTCGAGAGCTCAGTTCTGGAGCGGTTACGCGCCAAGGTTCCGAAGCAGTTTCTGGCCACGCGAGTACTCAAGATTACGGGTATGGGAGAGTCGGCGTGCGATGCGCGCATTGCGCCGATCTACAAGCGTTTTGCCGACGTGCGCACCACCATTCTCGCCGGACCCGGCGAGATCCAGCTGCACTTGCGAACCCAGGCACAATCCGCCGAAGCCGCGCAGAAACGCGTGGATGAACTGGTGGATAAAATGGAAGACGAACTTGGAGATAACGTCTATTCCGACAACGGCGATTCGTTGGAGCAGATTGTCAGCTATTACCTGCAGATGCGGAATGCCACCCTGTCGGTGGCGGAGTCGTGCACCGGAGGACTGGTTGCGGAGCGACTGACTTCGGTGAGCGGTAGTTCGCGGTATTTCATCGGAGGCGCGGTGGTTTATTCCAATGCGCTGAAGATTGATTTCGCGGATGTGCCGCAGGATTTGATCGAAGTGTATGGCGCAGTGAGCGAACAGGTCTCGCGCGCGTTGGCCGAAGGCATACGCAAACGCTGCGCAACCACACTGGGATTGGGCATCACAGGAGTCGCAGGCCCGACCGGAGGAACGGCGGAAAAGCCAGTCGGGCTGGTGTTTCACGCGTTGGCCGGCGAGAGCGGAACGGAAGTGATCAAGCGGAATTTTCCCGGCGACCGCGCCCGCGTGCGCTGGTTCGCCTCGCAGCAGGCGCTGGATATGGTCAGAAGGAAGCTGATGTAGTAGTACGGCTTCGCGGGGGGCCGTATAATCTTCTGTTTGCCCGATGAGTTTCGATGCCTTCAGAATGACCTTTCAAACCCTCCAACTCGGTTACGACTCGGGCGTCGCCACCATTACGCTGAATCGTCCGGAAAAGCGTAACGCGCTCAGCTTCCAGTTAGTGGACGAAATTCTAGCGGCGCTGGATGCAGTCGAGAAGTCCGACGCCCTGGTTGTGGTCCTAACCGGAGCGGGCAAGGCATTTTGCGCCGGGCTCGACCTGGATGAATTGAAGTCGCTGATTGGCAAAACCCACGCTGAGAACGTGGAGGACTCGCGGCGGATGGTGCGAATCTTCCGCCGGCTCTACGATTTTCCGAAGCCTACGATTGCGGCAGTAAACGGCGCAGCCATTGCCGGAGGCACTGGACTCGCGACCATGTGCGACTTCACTCTCGCTGTGCCGGAAGCGAAGTTTGGATACACGGAGGTGCGCATCGGATTTGTCCCTGCGATAGTGTCTTCACTTCTGGTCTGGCAAGTGGGACACAAGATTGCCCGCGACCTGCTGCTCAGCGGAAGGATTTTTGATGCAGAGGAAGCATACCGGTTCGGTTTGGTGAATGAGATCGTCCCGGCGGAGCATCTGATAACCAGAGCGCGCGAACTGGCGGTGCAGCTTATGGAAAACAGTCCAACGTCGGTGCGCCAGACCAAGAAGCTGATCAATGGATTCATCGCAAAAACGCTTGACCAGCAGATTGAAGCCGCAGTGGAGCAGAATGCAGGGATCCGCCAGACCGAGGACTTCCGCGAGGGCCTGACCGCGTTTCTAGAGAAGCGCAAGCCGCGCTGGAGTGGCAAATGAGCGGCCGGCAAGTGAACGACCGCGCGGGCGAAGTGCGATTGCGGGTGCGCTATGCCGAAACCGATCAGATGGGCGTGGTCTATCACGCCAATTATTTCATTTGGTTTGAGGTGGGCCGAGTTGAACTGCTGCGGCAGCTTGGATTTGCTTATCGCGATATGGAGCAGAATGACGATTGCTTCATCGCGGTGGTGGATGCGCGCTGCCGCTACAAAGCTCCCGCCCGTTACGACGAGGAGATCATCGTGCGCACGCATCTGAAGAACGTTCGCGAGTCGCTGGTGCACTTTGGGTATGAGTTGGTCCGGGTGAGCGACAGCGTGCTCCTGGCAGAGGGCGAGACCACGCATCTCGTGACCGATGCAGAGATGAAGGTCAAGGCGATCCCGGAGAAATATATGAAAGTGTTTCGTGAAGCGATGGGAAGATTTTGACCGCAGAGGACACAGAGTTCGCGGATACTAAGGTTCACGAAGGAGAACCAAAAGGTAAGAGCTAACAGCTAGAAACTGAATTCCATGAAAGCCCTCCACATCAACGGGAACGATCTCACGCTCGAAGAGGTACGGGAAGTCGCGGTTGAGGGACGCCCAGTGCTGCTGGCGCCGGATGCCCGCGAGGCCGTGGGCCGGGCACGGGCCGTGGTGGACGCGCTGGTCACGAGCAATCAGGTTTCATACGCAATCACGACCGGGGTAGGTAAGCTCAGCGACGTTCGCATTGCGGGAGACCAGATTCGCGAGTTGCAAATCAACCTGGTGCGATCGCATGCGGTCGGCGTTGGTGATCCTCTGTCCGCGGCAGAAACCCGCGCCATGATGCTGCTGCGCGCCAATTCCCTCGCCAAGGGACACTCCGGCATTCGCGCAGTCGTGATTGATACGCTTTGCGAGATGCTGAACCGCAAGGTCACGCCGTTCGTGCCCTCGCAAGGCAGCGTCGGGGCCAGCGGAGACCTGGCTCCTCTGGCGCATCTGGCGCTGGTGTTGATCGGCGAGGGTGAATGTCTGGATGAAAAAGGTTCTCGTATCCCCGGCGCGCAAGTCTTGCGGCCTGCCGGCATCAAGCCGCTGGTTCTCGAAGCCAAAGAAGCGGTGTCACTGATAAACGGTACCCAAGCCATGCTCGCGGTGGGCACGCTGGCGTTGCTAGCGGCGGAAACTCTGGTGGATTCCGCCGACGTCATCGGATCGCTGACCCTCGATGCGCTTCGCGGGACTGACGTCGCATTCGATGAGCGCATTCACCGGGCGCGTCCTCATGCTGGGCAGATCAAGTCGGCGGCAAATTTACGCAGCATGCTCGAGGGCAGTCAACTTCGCGAATCGCATCGCGAGTGCGGCCGGGTACAGGACGCGTATTCGTTGCGCTGCATTCCGCAAGTACACGGCGCGGTGCGCGACACCCTGGCAAATTGCCGCGCAATATTCGAGACGGAAGCCAACTCGGCGGTGGATAACCCGCTAGTGTTCACGACAAGCGCTGGCACCGGAACAGAACACGTGGGGACGGGCGCCCTCGCCCGTCCGAGCGAGCAAAGCTCGCCTGAAGCCGTCGTCATCTCCGGCGGAAATTTCCACGGCGAGCCCATCGCCTTTGCGCTCGATTTCATGGCCATCGCTCTGAGCGCTCTCGCGGGAATTTCCGAACGCCGCCTGGATCGACTGGTCAATCCCGCACTGAACGAAGGCCTGCCACCTTTCCTCGCGCCGGGGGCAGGATTGAATTCCGGTTTCATGATGCCGCAGGTGACCGCCGCGGCGCTGGTCAGCGAGAACAAAGTGCTGTCACATCCCGCGTCGGTGGATTCGATTACGACCTCGGGCAACAAAGAAGATTACGTTTCCATGGGCATGACGGCAGCGCTCAAGTTGCGGCGGGTTGTCGAGAATGCGCGCAATGTTCTGGCGATCGAGGCCATGGCGGCGGCGCAGGCTATGGATCTAGTTGCGCCGCTCAAAACCGGCAAACGGGGGCAGCGCGCATGCGAGGCCATTCGCGCGGTGTCACCGAAGATGGAGAAGGACCGTGTGATGTATGAGGATTTTGCCCGGATTGCCAGAATCATTGATGAGGGAAGGATCAGCGATGTTCTCGAATAAATAACCGATGTCATTCCGAACCGCGTTAGCGGTGAGGGACCTGCTTTTCTCTCGGCCAACGACAAACAGCAGGTCCCTCGACTGCGCCAGATGATTTGTGAAGCAAATCATCCGGCTGCGCTCGGGATGACAGGTCTTTTTTGGGTCGGATTTCGTCGGGAGAATTGTTCCGGAGGCACTCATGCGACGCTTCTTGGCTGTAGCGTTTGTCCTAATCACTGTTCTTCCCTCTTTCGCCCAGACCAAACATCCCTTCACCTTCGAAGATATGATGGCGCTCAAGCGCGTCGAGGAGCCGGTTCCATCGCCGGATGGGAAATGGGTGCTATTTGCGGCCGTGGATGTTGATCTGAAGGCGAACACCAAGACACCGCACGTGTGGGTAGTGCCGATCGCCGGAGGGAAAGAGCAGGAAATCATCTCTGACCAGGACGCCGACCGGCCGCGCTGGGAGCCAGATGGGAAACGGTTTGCGTTTGTTTCGACCAAAGAAGGCGGATCGCAAATTTGGATTGCGGGTTTTGATGGCGCGACCGGGACGGTCACCGAAAAGCACCGGCTTACGAACGCTGCGACCGAGGCCGCGGGCGAACTGTGGTCGCCCGACGGCAAGAACATTCTTTTTACATCGGATGTTTATCCGGAGTGCGACGGGACTCCCGCTGCCGAAGCCGATTGCAACGCGAAGAAGCTTGAAGATGCAAAGAACTCCAAGGTCAAGGCGCAGGTTTTTAATCACCTGATGTATCGGCATTGGAATGCGTACAAGGGCGGCAAGCGGACGCATCTTTTTGTAATTCCCGCGTACCGTCTGATCGCTATTCCGGGAGGGGCCGGGCCAATCACCTTAGACGGTGACGCCGTGCGCGATTTGGACGTTAACGCAGCTCGCGACCTGACTCCTGGCGATTACGACGCACCGCCATTCTCGCTGGGCGGGCAGGACGACTACACTTTCTCGCCGGATGGGCAGGAGATTTGCTTCAGCTCGAACCACGATCCGGTCGAGGCGATTTCGACGAACAAGGATTTGTTCACGGTGCCTGTGACTTTTCCGTCGGATGCTTCGTCCGCCCAGGTTCTGGCGCAAACCAAGAACATCACTGCCGATAACAAGGCGGCGGATGAGACTCCGCTCTATTCGCCGGATCGGAAGTACATCGCCTATCGCGCGCAGGCGCGTCCGGGAGACGAGAGTGACCGCTGGCGTTTGATGCTGTACGACCGGAAGACGGGGGAGAAAAAGGACCTGACACAGAACTTCGACCACTGGGTTGGGAGCTTCGTGTGGGCGCGCGATTCAAAGACGATGTATTTCAGCGCAGAGCACGAACGCCACAGCCTCATTTACGCCGTAGGGACAGCTCCGATCCCCAGAGGCGACAGGAACAAAGTCGAGTATCTCACGCGTTCCGTCGTGGGGGGATACAACGATGATGTAGCAATCACCGCCGATGGGAAGACTTTGGTCTTCACCCGCATGTCGGTTACTGCACCGAATGAAATTTACGCGAGCCCTGCTGCCGGTGATGGTTGTCCAGCCAAAACGGGTTTTGTGGATCCGGGCAAATGGGACTGTTCCTTGAATAAGGATTGGGCAGTCTCGCGCGTAAACGAGCAGCTGCTGTCGCAAATTAGCATGTCAGAGGCTGAGCCTTTCTGGTCCGATGGTGCCAACGGAGACAAGGTGGAAGGTTCGTTGGTCAAACCGCCGGACTTCGATCCCAACAAGAAATATCCGGTGAAGTTCCTCATCCACGGCGGGCCGGAGGGGGCGTGGGGAGACGACTGGAGCTATCGCTGGGACCCCGAACTGTTCGCGGCCCCAACTTCGTCAGGCCCAGGATACGTGGTCATTATGATCAACTTTCACGGCTCGACCGGATACGGGCAGAAGTTCATTGACGCGATCAACGGCGACTGGGGTGGCGCGCCGTTTGAAGACCTGATGAAGGGCCTCGACTACGCCGAGCATCATTATCCTTTCATCGACAAGACACGGGAGTGCGCGCTAGGCGCCAGCTACGGCGGATACATGGCCAACTGGATTCTCGGCCACACCGACCGCTTTAAGTGCATCGTGTCGCACGACGGCATGTTCAACAGCGAGTCGGCCTGGGGCACGACCGAAGAGTTGTGGTTCAACGAGTGGGAGTTCAAGGGCACGCCGTACACCAATCGCGAGATGTATCGCAAGTGGTCTCCGCATTTGTCGGCAACGAATTTCAAAACCCCGACTCTGGTGATTCACAGCCAACTCGATTACCGGCTGGATGTGTCGGAAGGATTGCAGCTTTTCACGACATTGCAACGGCAGGGCGTGCCGTCGAAAATGCTGTATTTCCCCGACGAAGGCCATTGGATTCTCAAGCCGCAGAATTCGCAGCTTTGGTACAAAACGGTGAATGATTGGGTGGACCAGTGGGTAGGGAAATAGGGAGGTTGATTGGGTTTTTTTGAAAAGTGGGCTAAGAAAAAAGGCCAACCCTCGCCCGAGGAAGGCAACCCCTCCTTCGTGCAGGCCATGCAGGAAGTAGCGCTCCGTGGACAGTCCAGACAATCGTAAGCGGCTCTACGCGATAATGCTCCAGACGATGTTGATCGTTCCGATCCCGGAAGTGCCCGCCGGCTTGAAGCCAGGTTTTAATACCACCGAGGGGAACACCCAACTACAGTTGGTGTTCCTGACGGACAGGCAGGGCCGTAGGGTGACACCGGTATTCAGCGACCTTGCTGCGTTGCGCAATTGGGACCCGAATACTCCGTACGTCGGGCTGAAGGCGCAGGACTTTTTCAAAGTTCTTGTGAGGACAGATGTACAAGAGGTCCTGGTTAACCCCTTTGACCCAATAAGGAAAATGTTGCGCCCGGCAGGACGGATAACACGTGTTGAGTTCGAGGCGCTTGCACAAGGTACGATACCCGCCCCGACAAAACGTGGGAAAGAGTTACATCTCCGTCCCGGCCAACAAATCGCGATTGGCGTTCCTGCTAAGAAACCGAAAGCGGAGATACTCGAGAGCTTGAGCGCAATCGCAAACTCGATGCATGAAGTTAAGCGACTGTATCTGTTCCAGTTGGCTGCCCAAGCCGACGGGGCATGGTCAAGTCACACTGTAATTGGCATCGACTTGCTGGGGGCGGTTTCCGAAGATATGAGGAAGCAAATCGTTCATGGGCTTGGCAGAAGCGTCCAGGACAAGCTGGGCCCCGGCGAGTCTTTGGACTTCATGGTTATTTCCAACACTCTCGAACTGGTCAAGAAAAATGCGGCTTTGTTTTTTCAGCGTCGTTGATCGCGCTCGTGCCGCGTGCGATACTCAAGCTTGCATCCAGCGTTCAAACCAGCCACAATACCTCCGCTCTGATGAGACCCGGACTTCGACTTCTCCTCTGGATTGCGATTGCACTGCTGGGCGCCCTCGCCGTGGCCACGATCGCGCTGCATCGCGGTGAGCAGATCAACGCCCTCTGGCTGGTGACGGCGGCGGTTTGCACTTACGCGGTCGGATACCGCTTCTACAGCAAGTTCATCGCCGCAAAGGTCCTCGCTCTCGATGCCCAGCGCGCAACGCCCGCCGAGCGCCTGGAAAACGGCCGCGATTTCGTCCCAACCAACAAATGGGTTGTTTTCGGGCATCACTTCGCCGCTATAGCCGGGCCGGGGCCGCTGGTGGGGCCGGTGCTGGCAGCGCAATTCGGATATCTGCCGGGCACATTGTACATTCTGATCGGCGCCGTGCTCGGCGGCTGCGTGCAGGATTTT
>WNFC01003469.1_pt1 | contig 28512 bp, 24 predicted proteins | sample 5400541 | NCBI WGS metagenome assembly WNFC01 (sample SAMN13153342, study PRJNA577476) | soil metagenome | isolation source: 120 cm saprolite under Douglas fir tree site 2 hole 2 replicate 1 | place: USA:California | collected 2015-04-18
ATACCGAAACTCCCTTGCTACTTATTTCTGATTTCAGTGTAACATATCGGAAATAGCCTGTCGAGTGCTTGCCTGGCAAGTTAACAGATTGGCGATAGTTGTCCAAAAATGATATTCTATGAATCTAACATCCCATATACCAATTATGTAAAGAGTACTATCATGCCAGATCAATCATCGCTTTTCGGATCAGACCCCACTCAAGCTTCTAAAAAGAATACATCAACTAGTGAGCCACTTGCAGCTCGTATGCGTCCGCGCACACTGGACGAAATTCTCGGCCAGGAGCAACTTTTGGCGCCTGGGCGCGTACTACGCCACAGCATTGAAGAAGATCGCATTCCCTCTATGATTTTATGGGGTCCCCCTGGCAGTGGCAAAACGACCTTAGCAGAGGTGATCGCTCGCCTTTCCCATGCTCATTTCGTTACACTCAGCGCTGTGTCGGCGGGTGTGGCTGATCTAAGGAAAGTGGTGGAGGATGCTAAGAAGCTGAAACAGTTCTCTGGACAACGCACTATTTTGTTTATCGATGAAATACATCGCTTCAACAAAGCGCAACAAGACGCTATCCTGCCGCACGTCGAGCGCGGCGTTGTCACGCTGATTGGGGCAACAACAGAAAACCCGAGCTTCGAGGTGAACTCTGCTCTCCTGTCTCGTTCACGCACCTTCGTTTTGAAAGGCCTGACTGAAGAACAAGTAGTAATCATCCTCCGACGTGCTCTGGAAAATAAAGAGCGCGGCTTAGGTCAACTAAGCATAACAATCGACGACGAAGCGCTACAACAAATCGCCATTTTTGCCAACGGCGATGCTCGCACTGCGCTAAACGTGTTGGAACTGGCCGCACAGGCAGGCGGTGAAGCTTCAAAAGAAAACGTTCCTATACATATCACGCTTACCACTGTTGAGGACGTGATGCAGCATCGGGCATTGCTCTACGACAAAGGTGGTGACCAGCATTACGACACCATCTCCGCCCTGCATAAAGCGCTGCGTGGCTCTGACCCGGATGCAGGATTGTACTGGTTGGCACGTATGCTTGAGGCAGGCGAAGACCCGCTCTATATCGTGCGCCGCCTGATCCGCTTTGCCTCGGAAGATGTAGGTATGGCAGATCCTCAAGCACTATTGGTGTGTGTTGCAGCGCAGCAGGCAGTGCATTTCGTGGGTCTACCAGAAGCGAACCTTGCGCTGGCGCAGGCAGTAGTACACCTGGCAACAGCGCCTAAGAGCAATGCCTTATACGAGGCATACAGCCGTGTGCAGGAAGATGTACAGAAGACCCGCAATGATCCTGTGCCATTATGGATTCGCAATGCGCCCACGCAGTTAATGAAAGATCTCGATTACGGCAAAGATTACAAGTACGCGCATGAGTACTACAAAGACATGCACATTGAGGACCCTGAGAGACCACCTGCCCAACAGATTCAGGAGTATTTACCTGATAGCCTGAAGGGACGTCACTACTACGAACCTGGTCACCAGGGTAAAGAAGCAAGTATTAAGAAGTGGTTGGAGAAGAGGCGAGAAAATAGTAATCCTACGTAGACAATTTCGGATAATAATTGGGGTTCTGCGTGAAGTCGAAAGCCTCGTAGAAATCGCCTATCTGTGTAAGTCCATCACGCGGAGGTGCAGGTGGACCAGCATTGCCTAGCGCAAGATCATTGCCGAACGCTGGTGTTGATGTATCGAAACGATGGTTGACACTCGCCAGCGATGGGAGACCAAAGCGGCGCTCAATGAACTTTAGAATGGAATTATGCTCATACAACTGCCCCGAAATATAGCCGCGTTTCGCCCAGGGAGACACAACAAACGTGGGTACACGCATGCCCATGCCATAGGCATCTACTTGAGGCGGCGGCACATGGTCGAAATAGCCGCCCCCCTCGTCGTAAGTCATGATGAAGGCAGAGCTTGTCCATATTGGTGATTGGATGAGTGCATTGATCACACTCGCCATCTTCTTCTCACCCATGACAATATTTAGAGGTGGATGCTCGCTAGAAGACGCAGACGTAATTACAAAGGTGACCTGTGGTAAAGCACTCGCCTTCATATCATTGAATAAGTCTCCTTCGCGGTATTGCAGTCGCTTATCCTGATACCAGCGCTTAAAAAAAGGCAAAGCGTTAATAAACTCAATTTCGGGCGTGCTACCCAGACCTAGCAAACCCAGGTTATAGCATTTCCAACTGATACCATGATCTTCCAGCAAATCGATAATGGTTGGGAAGTCCAGGAACCCCTTTGGCAGTGTATGGTTCTGGGTGATCCCACCAGTGGTACCCGCCCAAAGAGCAAGGCGATTAGGTAATGTTGGACCGAGTTGATAACAGAAGTAGTTCCCACACAATGTGAAATTATCCGCCAGTCCATAATAGTATGGGATGTCGGAACGATCGTAATAACCTAGCGCACTTGCTCCATCAGTTCTATAAAAGCCATCCATTTTCCCGTTATTCCACTCTCGGTGGATAGTATGCCAGTCATGCGCGATATCATTGGTATCACTGATGAGAAACTTATGAGGCGTGACTGTTCCTCCCTTGCCATCAGGCTGTGAGTATCCAGCGGGAATGCCAAAGTTTCCAGATTTCGGATAGTAGCCAAAATACGTATCGAAGGAATGATTTTCCTGGCAGGCAATCACAATATGTTTAATAGATTCGATACTGCCTGGACCCGATGGGGTTGGCGTCACACTTGTTTCCGTCGAACCGCAAGCATCCAATACCAGGCCAGCACTTGCAAGTGCACCAAGTGTCTGCAAGACACTGCGCCGTGATTGGCGCATTTCGAAATACTGTTGAAAATTTTGCATATCCATAGAAAAAGAAAATCTAGCCATTCACACCTAATCGTCTGAACGTTGCCTGAGCATTCTTGAGAAGCACCTGACTCCGCTCCATATCTCCATCTTTATCACACGCAATATAAAATAGTCCGTAAGCCTCTTCGCTACGCGCATCCTCAAATCTACCTTGTGCCTGCCAGATACGCCCCTGCAAACGTTCACCTACTGCGGGCAATTGACGATACTGACGACTCCTTGCAATGTAGGGTTGGAAATCATATGATATACTAGATTTCCGTAGCAATGAGTAAAAGATACAATAATTAGAATAAGGTATCCGATTGTCCTATTTTGATACAAAATCATACTTCTTGACACGTTTTGGTATGATATGACAACGGTATTATAAGGGCGCAACCGTTGCGCCAGTTTTGTCTTCATCAATATTTATTCTACTTTCGAAGATAGTGCCCAGTCAATCCAGACAACTACGGTCGAGAGTCGATAAAATACCGTCTCTTTGTACTTTAAGTGGCTCCATGAGAAAGGGAGAGTGAATGACCGGCAACAACAGGCAATTTCAACAAAAGAAAACCAACGAGACAAACAAAAGTGATCTTTCTCCTCTTATTTTTTCTCCTACCCATAGTAGGCGCAACGAACAATGGATAGAGGAAGAACTACTGGCTGAGGATGATTCCCTGGCTTCGAATACTCCGCGCCCATCTACCAGTTCCATCCGCTGGAACACGACCACAACAGGACGACGAGGAACAGGGTCACGCGATGTCTCTATTGAAACTACCCGCCAGCAAATTCCTGTTCCACCACGTCGAACAGCAGATTTATATAACCCAACAACAGGTCCGGTACAGGCTCGTTATAGACGTAACACTATGTTCCAACCAGCCCTGCCCCCTTTGCCAGCAGAGATTGTGGAGCAGAAAAAAGTTCATTGGTTGTTATATGTAGGCGTTGGCATGATTGCAGCGCTCGCATTGTGGGTAACCGCTGCTACGCTGCTTACCTGGGGAACTGAAAAATATAATGATATTATTTATGGCAATCCACGCATTTATCAAACAGACTCTGTGGTCCACCACAATAATGATAGTCCAGCGCATCCCAGTCATTTTATCGCCCTCAATCTTCATGGACAGGTCATCATCGTCGAACTACCTGCAGGTGACCCTAGAAAGTCTATAGATTATATAGGGCCAGCGCTAATCGCTGCGGGTGATGAGAAAATTCCGATTACGCTTTCGTTTAGTAATGTCAATAAAGATGGGAAGCCGGATATGATTGTTCATATCCAGGACAAAGAAGTTCATTTCTGTAATAACGGCTCTAAGTTCACTGCTTGCAGTTGATTTACCGGCGTAAGAGCACGGGTAAAAGCAACTGGCCCGCATAGATAAGATGCCAGAGCGTTAAGGCAAGAGTCAGCAGAGCAAGCAATATATGGAATTTTCGCCAGTAACGAATGACGTATCGATAAAACAGCTCCCGCTGCATTGCTTGCTCAACCTCCTGTAACTCGGACATGTGCTCCTGCGCACCCGGCATGAGAGCACCTGGGCGCATAAGCTCGCTTTTCTTATCAGGAATGAAGCGGTAGTGATTCGCTTCGCGACTTAATTCCTGGTGTGTTGCTTCGAGTGAGATGTAGGCTAAATCCCACGGCGTTTGTAAGGCTTGATCTTTGTGCATAAAAGAGAAATCGCTTGAAACCGGACCAGATAACGATGCCAACGACGTAGAGGCTTCGTGAGATTTCTCTCCTGGTACGACGGCAAAGCCATGCAAATCCTGGGTGTTATGTACTACAATGGCCTGGAGCTTCTGCGAGATAGTCTCCATACGATCGTCACCCATTACAGTCAAAGCTTTGTGAACCTCTCCTGTAATCAAACGTGGAACCAGTCGATCCAGAAATCGACCGGCCGCGCCGCTAATAGCAAGAGCAATCATGCCATAAAGTGCATAAGTGCCGCTGCGAGGATTAAAGTTGCCGAACGAGTGAAGAAACAGAAACACCAGGCCCAACACGCCAAAGCAAATATGCCAGTTCAATGACCTATGAAGTTGACCAACAGTTCTCTTCTTATGCGAGCGACGTTTTAAGCTATAAAGAACGGCAGCCAATAGCAAGAAGAGAGTACCAATGATGGCATAAGTATAGCCGGCAATGCTGTCGGGAGAAGCATCATTGTTATGCTGGATGTACCAGATGTAAAAAACTCCACCAACCGCTGTACCCAGAAATATCACGAAAAGACGCAAATACCATGCATTTCCTCCCACAAAGAAGAGCCAGTTATAGCCAGTTTCGCCTTTGTTTTGTTCCCGTTGATCGGTTACAGCCACTATTCACCCCATCCAGAGCGCAGCATACGCACTTTGAGCCACATCATCATAGCATCACGGTGCAATCCCACCGGGCATGGAGCAACACATGCTCCACACTGGTAGCATGAACGCGCAAACCGAGCCACCGGAACAGAAATAGGACCTGCCAGCGTTTCACGGTTCAGTACATCGATAGTGATTGAGTCAGTAGCAGCAGGGCAGGCGAGAAGGCATTCATTACAACCGATGCAGGCATGCAGCTCTTGTGCCACCTGAGGTACTGTTTTGTGCAGCATCACGACGCTGTTAGCACCCGGCTTGAAACCTGTTTTCAGCATTTAATGACCTTTCTTGACCACCACTTGCTTGTCCGTATACGACCAGAGACTACTTGAGGGATAAATCCTCGTGCTAAGATGTTCAAGCTCTTTTGTATCTGACTCGGAAGTTGCTGCATAGTGATTTTTTGCCGGGTCAGTAAAAGTTTGTGCATCCCTATGTATAGGAGCGGGTGCAATGAACTGGCTATTCTTACGCTTTGCTTTGACCGCAGGTAATTTATCACTGTACGACCAGAGGCTGCTTGAAGGGCGTCGTAGCGTATTCGATGGCAGCGCGACGAGCGTTGACTCGATAACATACGGCATATCCTGTAATTGATGCATTGCCTGATCTGGAGTAAAGCCCCCTTCAAAAAACAGCGCTTCGCTCTCGTCAAGGATAGCGTTAGTCTTTTGTTGGGTAAGAGCATGGTGAACATACGTAGCGCGTAAAGGATTAGTGTTTACCTCGCTCTTTGCCCCGTTATACGTTATGGCTTCGCCAGGGGCAGCTAACGGACCTGTTTCGCGTAATGTACGTACAAGCGGTTGTGTCTGGAGTGGAGATTCTAAAGTGCCGGGCGAAGGCAGCTTGCCGGTATTCACCATATATTGCGCCGCGAACGTACGTTGGTGCGAAAAATATTTACGTGCATCGAATTTCCCTTTGAGCAGGGCTTTCTTGATATGGCTAATCGAGTGCCCTTCATCGATTAATCTTTTGATTGCAAGACCATCAGGCTGTGAGGGGCCAAGCGAAAGGTAACCAACAAGCCTGTCATCGACAATTGATACTCGCCGGTAACTCCCTTTACTACTGTCTGTTAAAGTGGTGGCTGTATCGCGCCACTGGAGGGGATTACCAACGGTGAGCATTGAAAGTTCACCCAGGCGCGTGGCATGCCACGGAACACCAAAGCCCTCTTCATGCATTGCTGTTCCTGTCATGGCAGCCGCAGCTATACGTCCTTGCAGGACAGCGTCATACCACTGTGCACGGGGAGCATACTCGCCTATCTGTGGATCCTTAAGCGCTGCAACGTCTCCAGCGGCATAAATATTGCGCGCACTGGTACGGAGTTGATCATCTACTAGAATGCCACGCTTACATTTCATCGGAAGGTCACAATGTGCCGCCAGTGTAGTAACAGGAGTTGTACCTGTGCAGACTAAAACTAACTGGCAGGGAAGAAACTGATGCTGATTGGTAACGACACCAATAGCTGAGCCGACTCTACCGACGACGCCAATAACTTCGGTTTCTGTATATACTTTGGCTCCAGCGCGCCTTATACGTTCCAGGACCAGGTCAGAAGCGGGACCATCAAGCACGCGTAGAAGGAAGGTGTCACTACGGATTAGCCAGTGGACACGAATACCCCAGTATAACAAACTCACAACCGTTTCAATGGCATGCAAGCCACCGCCAACCACAACAGCATCCTCTACCTCACTGAGATGGCGGCGCATATTTAGATAGTCATTGAGACAATGGAGTGTAAGCACACCATCAAAATCGCGCCCGGGTAAGTTCGCTGGGAGACCTGTCGCAGTGCTACCCGTAGCGATAAGCAATGTCTCGTAACCGAAGCCCCGCCCGCCGCTAAGACTGACAAAGTTGCTCTGAGCATGAATTTCCTCAACCCGAGCATTGATAACGTGAATTCGTTGAGCGCGTTCAGTTCCTGCTGGATATGCGAGTAATTGTTCGCGAGTGAGTTTCCCAATAGCAAATTGTTTGAGTGCGGGTGTATTGATAGTGGGATGGTTTTGTTCTGTAATCATGACAATTCGCTTGTTGGGCGCAAGTCGACGAGCCTCTACGGCTGCCGTCAAGCCTGTAATACCATTGCCGACGATTACAATATTAGCGCTATCAACGTTATTTGATTTGATTTGTCTTGTCATTCCGCTACTCATTCTATTGATGTTATCTCTAGTTGCGAGCATTTCTGAATGCACAGAGAGATACTTTATCTGAAAGGAGCCTCTAAGCCTGTGTACCTAGTCTACATTCAATACCATCAAACTGTTATTCGGTCCCTGGACATAATAGACATCGGTGTAAGCATGCTCGCGTAAGTGACGTTGCATATGACCCAGAGACGCGCGACATTGGTCTGTGCATTGGAAAACAAGATGCTGTCTGTTTGCTGTTTCCAAAACAAAATCCCTATCCGGTCCAATCGATACGATTTTGCCATCTGCATGCGCTACATTGTCTCCGTATGAGAACATCGGGCCAATCAGCGCAACTGCACCCACACAGACCAACGATAGACTGCCGATAAGTAAGAATACAAAAATAGCGGCAGCAACTCGAGGAAAAATAGATGGCGTAAACTGCGTTTCTGAGTCTTTCAAAAAATCCCCACTTGTTTTTGTTAGCTACGGATATGTTACCGATACCTACTCATTGTATATCGATGTATTTCACGTTATGCTTCAGTATGTTAAGATTAGCCAGAATGTCCCATTGCCAAGGTTAAGAAATCTTAACCTTGAATACAACATGCAGGGACTATTACACAGTGAATATGAGTCATAAAATAGAGAGGGCGAGTACAGTCTAAACCATACCAGCCCTCTCTAAGTGACGGGGAGAGACGGAAGTAGTCTTGTCGCTTTTCTCCCTGACGGACATTCACTTCACATTATCCATTGGTAGACTTTAAATGTTGGCCAAAATGCCTGTTCAAGAGGTTATTTAGAACTCCTGGATTCTTCTGCAACATCTGCATGATGTTCGTAGCCTGTTGTTGCGTCAGATTACCATCGCTAACAGCCTTAGTCACCGCACTCTGGATAGCATTGGTCGCAAGTGTTTGCAACTGGGAGGATGAAACACCCTGCGCGGCTGCGATATCGCTCAAACTCTTACCAGATTGCAACTGAGCCTTGAGTTGATCAACGGTCAAATGCAGGCCCTGCGCCACCTGGGTAGCGACACCTGGTAGGTATTGCTTCAGTGCTTGTATGGCTACTCCCCTTCCCCACAAACCTCGCCCACTACCTGAACATGCCTTATGAGATTCCAGGCGCTGCTTAATCTGGTTCGCCTGATTCTGTGTCAGTTTTCCATCTTTTACGAGTTGAGCCAGCACGTCTTCTGCTGCACCCAGTTTATCATGCTGCAAGGTGGAAACCGAGACACCCAGACGATTTGCCAGGTCCTGCAGGTATTGTTGGCAGTATGGGTTTGTTCCTGTCGGTGTAGAGGTAGCAGTAGCACTTGTCTGACCACCTCTCGCAGATGCGAGCAGTGGACCAGCAAAGAATGCTCCGAAGAGTATACAGAGCAACAGCAGAACAGAGCCACCGCCGATCAAGAGAATTTTTTTCATATTATTTTGAAATCCCTTTCACAAAGAACACTTTTTAACTATTATGTTGCCACAACGTCTGTGTGGCACTCTTATCATATCCCTTAAAGATCAACAAAATGTATGCTAAAGTTCAAGATTTGCTCAAGATTTTAGAAAGCGTGCCGAAGCAGTTAGAAGTTGGATGATTTCACCAAACTTGTATGATACTATACCAACTGAATAGACTTTTTGGAGTACAGTAGATGTCCCAGAAGATTCTTATTGTTGAAGATGAAGAAGGCATCATCCACCTGCTCAACCTGTATCTCAAAGATGCAGGCTATGATGTCGTTGTTGCAAAAGATGGCGCAGATGGATTGGCCTTGCATGCGCGGACACATCCTGATCTCGTGATCTTAGATATTATGTTGCCGGCTCTCGATGGTTTTGAAGTTTGCCGTCGGATTCGCGCATGGTCGAAAACTCCGATTTTGATGCTGACGGCACGCGGTGACGAGGAAGATCGTATCCAGGGTTTCGATCTGGGGGCTGACGACTATCTCGTGAAACCGTTTAGTCCGCGCGAGTTGGTGAGCCGAGTGCGAGCGATTTTACGACGAGTTGATAATCAAGCAGGAGGGCAAACTTCCATTGAATCTCAAACAAGTACATCTAGATCAGTACTACAATTTCCAGATCTCACCATTGACTTACTGGCGCGTCGTGTTGAGATCAATAACAGTGAAGTGACCCTGACACCAACCGAGTTTGATCTCCTGGCGCTGATGGCACAGTCACCCGACCGTGTTTACACTCGCGAGATTTTGATGAATAAAATCTGGGGCTACGATTATTACGGCGATGGGCATATCATTGATGTACACATCAGCGCCCTGCGCAAGAAAATAGAGGTAAACTCGGAGTATCGCTACATCAAAACAGTGTGGCGCGTCGGTTACAAATTTGAGGTTGGAGCGCTTACTAACACCGCGTAGATGCAATGGTAATTTCATTCAGGGGAAACAGCAAGGTCCATGATTAGCCAGTTCACTCCTCCGAACTCAAAAGGGACAAATATGCGAGTACGTTGGTGGCAGAGTATCCGCTGGCGATTTGCTCTAATATCGATGTCGATAGCATTGCTCGCAACCGTACTTATGGCCGTGAGCGTGATAGCAGCGATTAACTACTATTATGGTGTAGATCTCAGCCAGCGACTAACAAATATTGCCGATAATACTGCACAACGTATTGGCGTAAGCTATGCGCAAAATGGCAGCCTCACTACTTCTGTTAATAGTGTGCTACCCAGTACTCCATCACAGAACGTTCAGAATTCGGACTTTTTGCTGCTTATACTCAATATTCGACCACCTCGGCTCATCTACCCGCGTTATGGTAATGCAAATGCTGGTCCCGGCTTTACAGGACTTCTGCTGGCAATAGCTGAACCATCTGTGCAGAAAGGCGACTTCGCCAAGATTAGCAGAGCAGTAACCGATGCGCGTCGTTATGGATATTCCACCGTAGTCGAGATCGGTACGAGTGCCCCTGGCACTACTCCTCGCCTGTCCATAGTACAGCCAATCTTCGATGGAGGTCAAACTGGCGCTCGTGTAGTTGGTGTGCTGATCGTTATGCCGCGATCAGTTGCAGATAATACAGTGCCACAATTTTTAAAGACTATACGTATCGCTGTTTTGATCGTCTCCGCCATTATAGCTGTACTGGCTGCGCTCGTAGCCATTCTTTTTTCACGTACTATTACACGTCCTCTTGCAAAGTTAACCGATGCGGCTCACGTTCTCGGCTCTGGTGACTACAGCGCACGAGTGACAACAAATGCGCAAAGCGAACTGGGAGAGCTCGCCCTTACATTTAACGAAATGGCGACACGGCTCGAGAAAGATGTGGATGAACTGCGCAAGCAAGAATTTTGGCGCCGCGAACTGATCATGAATATTACCCATGACCTTGCAACGCCATTAACAGCCATCGCTGGTTTAGGTGAATCGCTGGTGGATGGAGTAAACCAGAATCATGAAGACTTTGAAGTGACAGGACGCATCATTGTCCGTGAGACATTACGCCTGCGTCGCCTGGTTCAAGACCTGCACCTTATGGCAAAAGTTGAGGCGGGGGCAATGCAACCTCAACCCAAAGTGCTGCGCCTGGCTGCTGTGGTTGATGAGGCTCTGGCTGTGCTGGCTCCCGAATTCGAGCGGGCGAATGTGGAACCGCGCAACAATGTGGCGTTTGATCTTCCGCCTGCCTGGGCCGATCCCGATATGTTGATGCGTGTCTTCTCGAATCTCTGTGAAAATGCGCTGCGCCACACTCCAGAAGGTGGAGCGGTTATCATTGAAGCCAGGCAGCAAGGTAATATGCTCGAAGTCGCGGTTACCGATTCTGGCAAAGGCATCCCACCAGAGGCTTTAGCACGAGTGTTTGATCGCTTCTATCGTGCCGATACCTCCCGCCAGGTTAGAACAGGCGGCAGCGGCCTGGGACTGACAATCGTACGGGCAATCGTAGAAGCGCATGGGGGTACGATTCGGGCTGAAAATGCGCCCCAGGGAGGAGCACGTATAATATTCTCGATACCAATAGCTGAGCAAGCACCCATATGGAGTTATACAACAACCCCCATCAGGTAAATGTAAGAGGCCAGGGCGATCGCGAGGGACTTTAGGCCAGGGCGACCGCGAGGGTCGCCCCTACTATACGACAGATCGGCCTGCAAAGCCCGTGTATAGTAGGGGCGGGGCTTATCCTCACCCGGTTATACCCATCCGGTATCCGCTTCTATAGCCAATCTTACTCACTCTTCTGACCTCATTTGCAGAAACAATGGTATACTACTGTTAACAAACTACTTAAGATCTTGCCTCAATAGCCAACAACATCAATTAAAAAATATCGTGGAATGTCGATCAGGTGAAGGGATGTTTATGACTGCTAATCTATCTTCTTCTAAACGTGACAACCCGACAGGAAATACTAGCCTATCTCTTGCAGTAAGCGAAATGCGCGGACTCGCAGATGTCCTACAAACAACCGTGCAGAATGTAGGCGCACTCCTCGAGGTTGAAGGTTGTTCAGTCGCATTGCTAGATACTGAGCATAACAAGCTAGTAACACTTGCCACTTTCCAAAAACAAGACCGCATATCACTCATTACTCAATTACAGGAAAATCACGATGTGGCAAGCTGGGTTGCTGAGCATCGCGAAGCGCTTGTCATCAATAATGCGAGCCAAGATCCACGTTTCAAGCACCTTGATCCTGTACTAACAGGTCCGGTGGTTTTCGTGCCTCTGATTGACAGGGACAATTTCATAGGCATTCTGACCGTCTGTCGCACCGAAATAGAAGCCTTTAGTTCACATGAATTGCACCTGCTGACAATCTTTGCAGAACAAGCCATGCTTACAATCATCAATACACACCAGGCAGAGTTAGCAAGAAGAGATACTGCGCGTATGAAAGCGCAATTCATTTCGATGATTACACATGAACTCCGTTCTCCGCTCAACTCAATCAATGGCTACCTTGACCTGGCCCTGGAGGGAATAGCAGGAGAGCTAAATCAGCAGCAGCGCGAATTCGTACAGCGAGCACGAGCTGGCAGCGAGCACTTATATGCTCTTATTGAGAATCTTCTGCTTATCTCACGCGCGGATGCAGGACAGCTACGTTTGAACCGTGATCTCATCCGTTTACCGGAGATCGTTGCTAATGCTATTGAAGAACTTGAACTCATAGCAATGGATAACGAGATCACTATAAGAGTTGAAATTGCAAGCGATTTCCCCCAAATTTATGCTGATGCAGTACGGATGCAACAGGTATTGCGCAATCTTATCAATAATGCGCTGTGCTTCACACCACCAGGTGGTAGCGTAACCATTTCCGCTCGCGTAAATAACAATCCATTAGAAACTACAGCCGCAGCATCAATCGAAACCATTGAAGATCAGCGACTGATAGAGGTTCAAATTCGCGATACAGGGTATGGGATTGCTCCTGAATACCAGGAGCAAATTTTTGACCGCTTCTATCAGCTACCTGGTGTTAATGCCAGACGTGTCAGCGGACAAGGTTTAGGACTGGCTATCGTGAAGATGATCGTGGAGCTACACGGGGGGCGGATCTCAGTCGAAAGTATGCCCAGCGCAGGTAGCGCTTTCAAGTTCACACTCCCTCTTTAACTAGCAAAATGAGAACGGGTTACCCTTGACGCCTACGATGGAATCATGCTATGCTCATTCTATACCCCCGGTGTTCGGGAAGATGATCAGGAAGATGAACGGAGGGTGAAAAGATAGCGACCAGACCTGGTATGTAAGCTTGTACAGAAAAGGAGACAGACCATGGGTATGCTGCGGATTATGTCCCGTCGCGGTGACGAACGAGTCGTTTGGGATAGCGAGAAGGTAGAATCCAACGATCCTGAGACCGTAGCGGCAATCCGAGAAGCCGAGCGCATCTTTAACCAGGAACGTGCTCGTGGCTCGACCGCATTTAAAGTAGAGTCTGGAAAACCTGTAGAGCGTATTGAGCAGTTTGACCGTACAGCAGAACAGATTGTGATGGTGCCTCGTGTAGTTGGGGGCTGAGGAGAGAGTAATCGGCAATGTTACAGACCCTTAGCCTATTTCTAGGTATCTGGTTGCTGTTTTTACTCCTGGCGATCTACTACCTCTCGCAGGCCCCCGATGGTCGCGTCGGACGTTTCCGCGAGTCGGTGAGTGAGCACCTTTCAGCTGAGAGCCGCGCTAAGGTATTACTCAGAGAAATGCTGTCTGAGAATCAGTACCAGCAACTCATCAAGTTCGGATACCTGGAAGTAAATAGCCCAACCATAGATAGCCGTATCTATCGTATTCCAGGTTCCGGAGGACTCGTTAAGGTCTACGAGAGAGGTTGTGCGGTCATGGAGCTTTGCCTGCAACCTGCGGAACCTTTGCCGGACGGCGATGTAGTAGTGATGCACAAATTGATGATCGAGGCCAATGAAGAAGAGTATTTGCAAAAAGCGAATCATTTTGCCCCTGGTATCATCTCCCTTCGCTGCCAACATCTTTAATAGTCCGGTAGATGCAATCTAATACAAGAGCTATGCAGAGGACAAACCGGCCTCTGGTAGATATGTTTCGTCCTTGTTCTTCTTTTGCGACCGCCGTCTAAGACGACGGTCTTTTACTATATGCAAATAAGTGAGCGCTGCTGAACTTTTGCAAAATGATTACGTATATATCATATAAGAATAGATTTCCTACAGTGCTCTCGACTCTGGAGCAGAAACACAGTATAATCTGCCATAAGGGCGGCTCTCGCGGTCGCTTGCTCGAGACACCAACCACATCCCATGATTGGAGAAAGTAGGTACGAACAATGGAATGTCCCTACTGCAAATATGAAAACCGCGATGGCGTCCGCTATTGCAGCAACTGTGGCAGAGCTTTAAGTCCTGGCGTCACTACCAATACTTCCACAGGTGGCACATCTCGTTCACTGGCCATTGGCACACCTTTACAGGGGGGACGTTATGTCATCGCTAAGATACTTGGCGAAGGTGGCATGGGAACTGCATTGCTCGCAACAGACAAACGTACTGATAACAAGCTGGTCGTTCTCAAGGAATTGGTCTCTGATAATACTGACCCCGCCAAATTTCAAGATGATGTAAACAACTTTAAACGAGAAGTCGCAACCCTGGCTCACCTTGATCATCCCCTGATATCCTATGTAACCGATAGCTTCGAAGAAGATTCGCGCTACTTTATGGTACAGAAGTATATCGAGGGGGAAAATCTTGAAGAGCGTATGGATCGCATAAATCAGCCGATGAAGGAAAGGGAAGTACTTGGTTTGGCTTCGGAGATGCTGGATATTCTTGACTACCTGGCACAACAGACGCCGCCCATTGTACACCGGGATATTAAACCTGCCAATATCATCATAGGCTCCAAGGATAAGCGAGCACACCTGGTTGACTTTGGTATTGCACGTGCAGACGAAGCTAAAAATATCAAGCGCAAACAAACCTCGGCTTTGGGGACGCCTGGGTATGCGCCTCCTGAACAATATCAAGGCAACGCTGACCCTCGCTCAGACCTGTATGCTTTGGGCGCAACTATGCACCATCTATTGACCAATCGCGACCCACGCAATTATCCACCGTTTACGTATCCTCCTGTACGCACACTGAACCCGCAGGTTTCATCTGAAACAGAGCATTTGATCACCAAGGCGGTCAATAATGATATCACGCAGCGTTACCAAAGCGCGATGGCGATGAAAAGTGATATCGATGTCATCTTGTTTAAACGTTTCGGCGTCACTGACACTACGAGTAGTTATACCCTGAGTACATCCGGGCCGATGGTGGCCGCTACCGCTGTAAATCCAGCTCCATATGCAAACCCAGCCATGTATGCAAATCAGCCAACACAGGTTCAGCAACCACCATATACCCCTATCCCACCACCGCCGCCATACCAGCAGGGGAATGTCTATGCGCAACCACCAAGGCGGCAAGGCGGCAACAATGTAGGGCGAAATTTTCTTTTGTTCGTAATCGCCGTTGTCTTGCTTGGAGCGCTTGCTTTTGGCGCTCTGAACTACTTTAGTAGTCGAGGGACTGGTTCGAACGGCAATGCGACACCAAATACAACACCAACAATTCAAGTCTCCTCTAATGGCACAGGTGTCATCAAAGCGTCAAACGGTGAAACCATAGGTATTAGCGAGGGTAACGCCGCTTTTGATACGAGTTTCGGTCGACAAAACAGCGCACTCAAGCAACAGGCTGCTCAAAAATTTGTGGCAGGTGACACAAGTGGTGCTGTGACATTATGGAATCAAGCGGTTCAAAAAAATACGAATGATGCTGAGGCACTCATCTACCTTGAAAACCAACATGTAATAGCTTCAGGCAATCCATATATTACTATTGTTGTAGGAACAATGCTCACCGGTGATAACGCAACCGTTAGTATCGGACACGATAACCTGCAAGGAGCTTACGTCGCACAAAAATCGTTCAATGATGTTTCTAAACTCAACAATAACGTACTGGTTCGTCTACTCATAGCAAATTCTGGTAGTACTCCGGCAGACACAAAACAGGTAGCAGAACAAATCGTGCAACTGGCCCAGGTGGACAAGCACTTCGTGGGTGTGATGGGTTGGCCATTCAGCGGTTATGCCAGCATAGCCATTAGTATTCTGCGTCCAGCGCGCATTCCAATGATTTCACAGACTGCGTCAAGCGATGCGCTAACTGGAATATCGCCCTACTTTTTCAGGGTAGCTCCACCGAATCAAAGGCAGGGGATTGAAGGCGCAAAGTATGCCGAAAAGACATTGCATGCGACGAAGGCAGTGATCTTTGAGGACCGAAATAATCTCTACACGCAAAGCCTGGCAAATGCTTTCAGCACGCAGTTTACCGCGGATGGGAATCAGATTGTTGCTACAGAGACCTATACTGTGGGTAAAACTACGAACTTCCCTCAACTGATAACCGACGCAGCGAGTCATAACCCTGACCTGATCTACTTTGCCGGCTATGCCAACGATGCCGGAGTGTTGCTCAATGACCTGCCAACAACGGGACCTTTTGCCTCTATACCTATTATGGGTGGAGATGCTCTGTATGAAATACATGGCTATCAGAACAGCTTGCACGCTGCTGCTTCTCGCCTGAACTTTACATCGTTTGCCTATCCTGATGAGTGGCAATTTCTGTGTGGCCAAGGGCAAAAATATGCTTGTTCCCAGCCTTCGTTCTTCGCTAATTACAAAGCGTATTACGATCCTAACAATCAGCATACCTCGGGGGCTTATGGCTTCCAACGTGCTGATGGCGATACCATTCTGTCATATGATGCAACGTTGGCAATGTTAACTGCGGTTAATAATGCACTCACGGGAACAAAGACAGCTATTACAACGAACGACCTGCTGCTGGGTATACAAGCGATCAAGGGAACGAATGCACTCCAGGGTGTGAGTGGACAAATCGCCTTTGGACCAGATAGTAATCCAATCAACAAGGCTCTGGTTATCCTCAGAGTCGTCAATGGAGGGTTCTTTACCCTGGTTTCTGTGCAGCCTTGCTTCCCAGTAGGCCAGTGCTAACATCAAGAAGTGTAACAGAGACCAGGTGGGGCATGCCCCACCTGGTCTCTGTTACACTTCAAGGAAAAGTCTTTTCCTTGATTTTCTTCTCGATGGCCTCGGCAGCCATTCCGGTGATCTCTACAATTTTATCTGTTAAACGCACCTTCAGTCCACCCTCTTCCCATTCGATCAAGTTTTTACCACTACGAGGGATCACGCGTACATTTATACGCATGAGTTCTACCACCCGCTGGGAAGGGATTGAAGAAGCAATCTTTGCATCGTAATAACCAGAAAGAAGCCGATGAAAAACGCTATGTCAATGATGCCAACAGGACGTATAATACGACGTATTGGCACAATGAAAGAGTCAGTCATCCGTGCTAGAAAACGGATAAAAGCATATCGTTCATCGATACGAAACCAGGAAGCGATTACTCGTACAAACATTGCAATAATGACAGCGCCTGTGCCATAGAGTATAATCCCGTAGACAATTCCATGATCGGGGGGTATGCCAAAAAACATAATACACTACTCCTGAATTGTACGCACCTCGACAACTGTGAAACCCAGAATTTTGCGCCGGAAGATATCCGTCACATGCACTCCCTCAAGGTCTGGCAGCGTCGTAACATATTTCTGTACAAGTTCACCCAGAGGACGGGCCGCCATTAATCCTGCGACCGAGGAGAGGGCAGTTGAAGCTACGCGCGTGCGCGTGCGGCTAGACGTCATGCCAAGCAACGTGCCAAAGGTCAGCAGGGTGAAGCCAACGACCAGGTTAGTGCCACAGTTAGGATGGACGGCGAGTTGAGATTCGCCTGCCTGTAAACGGTACAGCGCTTCATTCAGCGCCCTACGCAGTTGACCAAGATCCACATCACCGAAGATGATAAAGCCACGAGAACTTGAACGAGCACTTATCCGCAAATCAGAGACATAGCCGCTGAGTATGGTAATCGTTGCATGTTCTAAAGCATGGTTTTGTCGGATACGACGGCCAAACAATATATCTTCAGTTTTCATGTGTTTGTTATTTCCTTTATTGCTTCTCGCGTTCGCCAAAAATCGCTCGTCCTATGCGCACAATCGTGGCACCTTCTTCAATAGCCACACTATAATCACCCGTCATACCCATAGAGAGATGCTGCCATGAACATTCCGGCAACTCAGCGCGCAATTGATCTCGCATTAAACGCAACTTACGAAATGCAGGACGAACTTGTTCCGGGTCTTCCACTAGCGGTGCTATCGTCATTAAGCCCTCTACTTGAATATAAGGCAGCACCACAATCTGGCGTGCTAATTCTGACGTTCCGGCTAGAGGCATGCCCTCTTTGCTTGCTTCCCCAGAAACATTGATCTGAAGTAGCACAGGAAGACGTTTCCCTTGCTCACCAGCGTGCCTGCTCAGCGTCTGTGCAAGATGCAAGCTATCCACGCTGTGTACACAATAAAACGGGTTAACTACCTTACCTGCCTTATTACTCTGCAAGTGGCCGATCATGTGCCAGCGCAACCCCTGTGGATGAAAAGACGCGATCTTTGGAAGAGCTTCCTGTACACGATTCTCGCCAAAATCAGTCACCCCTAAATTATACGCCATTTGCACAAGTTCAACAGGCATCGTTTTTGAAACAGCCACAAGCGTGATCTCTTCTGGCGCTCGACCCACTCGCGAGGCTGCTTCAGCGATGATAGAACGCACATGAGCAATATTAGCGGCCATGTGCTCTTCAGTTAACGTTTGCTGGTTGTTCACGATAGTTATTCTTTTGAAGCCAGACTGTTCTCTATGATGCGATAGTATCACAGCGAACAACTGACAACAAGGTGAAATATTTGTCTCTACGCGGTCGAAATGCCGTACTCATTACGCAATGCCAGAATTGATGGAAAGCGCCCTGCTTTACCATGTTCACCTCGATGCGAGAAAAAACGCTTTTTTTCGCAACTTGTGCATATTTCTGATGACTCAATATGCTCGGGTAACACGCCTGCCATAAGCAACTGATTACGATTCGTTTCCCATAGATCAAGGCGTAAGCTATCACGGTCAGGCATTCGCTTCACAGCGAATACAGCTGATGCGCGAATAAGTTTGCGATAGCTTACACCCGTGGGAATGGGATCGAATTCCTGCTGCCCCATAAAGTAGCGTCGTAACTCCCCTGTGACTTCGTAGCAACAAGGGCCAATGGACGGACCAATTCCAGCGCGAACATTGTTTGGATGACTACCAAACTGCTCGCCCATAGCATCAATAGTGGCTGCCGCAATACCACGAGCAGTACCACGCCAACCTGCATGCGCTATACCTATTACGCTCTCTACAGGATCATAGAACATCAAAGGGGCACAATCAGCAGAAGACATGGCCAACGCTACACCACTATGCCTGGTGATCAGAGCATCAGCTTTGCGCCTTGGTTTAGTCGTCCAGATCAATTCGTACTGATCTACTCGATATGAACGATGGGACCAGTCGGTACACCAATCATCCCAGGTATCTGCACCCAACGTTGCAACCTCTGCACCATGTACCATCCACAATGTAGCACACGGGTATGTTTGTATTTGAAGCGCTTTAAGCGCAAGAAAACGATTGCGTATCACATTGTCAAAATCATCACCACTACTATACGCAACATTCAATCCCCAAAATGGTGTCTTGCTGTAACCTCCCAGACGTGTAAAGCTTGCATGAATCAGATCAGGAAACTGGAGAAAGTGGCCGAATTGCACATAGCGCACCTTGCCATACTGTCGCTCGATCAAGTTGGCTCCTTCATATGTGTTATCAGGAGTATTGTAGCACATGGTTACTGGAGGGTAGGGTAAGCCCAGCCCTGGTTCTGCCTCCGGATGGCTTATTAGAAGCCTCCATTGACATTACAAATTCCAAAACCCCCAAAGATCCTAGAAAAAAGAGGTCCAATATTCTCGCAATGTGGCAGAACTACATCCTGGTCAGCGTTTATTGAAGAATCATATACTTGGGAAAGTTGTCCGTAATTCTGGTTGCCAGTGCCAGGACCCAGTGTAATTCGCTGTATTCCAGAACTGGGAAGAGTACGACCAAAGTTGGCGAACGCTAGTATTTCCTGCGGACTCATATCTGTATAAACCTTACCCGCCAGGTCAGTAATCAGTTGCTGAAAATGGTTGATAATATTTGGCACAGTCAACTTCTTTTTAAGCGCCTGTAGTATCTCTTGCTGCCGGTTCGTGCGCCCTATGTCGCCTACAAGATCAGCATGGCGAGAGCGTACATATTCTAACGCTTCCAATCCATTCAAATGCTGGGGGCCTGGTGCAAGGTAGAGGCGTTTGACTGCGAAAGGGTCATTGGGATTGGCTCGTGTATCATCAGGATAGGTATCATCGACAATAGGATGAGTTACATCGATATCGACGCCACCCAGAGTATCGATAACGCTGGCAAAGCCGCTTAATCCTACCCAGGCATAGCGATCAATCGTAATTCCGTAATCTTGCTCGATAGTCTGCCGGGCAGATCGAACGCCATCGTCAAAGTTATTGTGTTGGGCAGCCCCAAAGAAAAATGACTGGTCGATTTTATGCATTCCCCCGTTCAACGGCACATATACCCACGAGTCACGGGGGATAGAGACCATATACACGCTATTGTTATCGGGATCGACATGCACAACCATCATAACCTGTGTAAGCAAGGCGGGAAAGCTATATTTATTATCGTTGTCGCTGCCAAGTAGCAGAATATTCCACGGTCGTCCAGTAATGGCGCTATCATCTGGAGGCGGTTCGTTGCTACCGCGACTAACAGGATGGAAAAAGTTTAATAGAGGAGCTTGTATGGTGCTTTCGAAGTAAGAGTAACCAAAAGCAAGAACACCGAATACTAACAAAGTGAAGAGCAGGAAAATATAGATGAAGGTACGCATCCTTCTTGAGTAGCGGCCTGCTGTTCGTTTGCTGGGCGGTAATTTACCTGGGGGGATTTCCGATAATCGCTGCTTTTGCATCAATTTAACGCCCATTTACCAGGTTGCCTTTCCTGGCTACCATCTATGGAGTAAGCTTCCTGGTGACTATTACACACACTTTACCAGAACGTATAATACTACTTAGCAGAAGTATCTTCAAGTGCAACTTGATTGAGATGATGCTCTGCATAAACGAGAATGGAGGATCAATAAAATGAATCTTGAGCAAATTCAGGAGGCCCTGCGCAGCGAGGGCCTCGATGGCTGGCTCTTTTATGACTTTCGCAAATCAAACCCTATCGCTTACCAGATCTTATCAATTTCCCTCGACAGTTTCTTTTCACGTCGCTGGTTTTATTTTGTTCCTGCGTTCGGTACTCCGACTGCTCTGGTCAGCGCCGTTGAATCGCATGTCCTCGGCTCATTGCCAGGAGAACAGCGCGTATTTCGCACCTGGCAGGAGATGAGATCTCACCTGGAAGATCTGTTGCCGGCAGGCAGACGTATAGCGATGGAATACTCCCCAATGAACGCAATCCCTTATATGTCGCGTGTCGATGGAGGTACGCTTGAACTGGTTCGCTCCTATCATGTAGAGGTCGTCAGCTCCGCAAATATGGCACAGCGCTTTATCGCCCAACTCAGCGAGGCACAAATGGAAAGTCATCGCGAAGCTGGACGGCGACTCATTACGGCGAAAGATGCACTTTTCGCTGCATTAGGCGACGATCTACGAGCAGATGTAACACTCAATGAATATAGCGTGGTACAGCGCTTTACAACTCTTATACAACATGCGGGATTGGTTCTGACCGATCCTCCTCATGTAGCAGTCAATGCGAACGCCAGTAATCCGCATTATGAACCAACTGGCGAGAATCACAGCGCTATCCGGCGAGGAGATTTAATCCTGTTCGACTTCTGGGCGCGTCTCCCCGAAGAAGACGCTATCATGGCCGACTATACCTGGATGGCTTTTGCAGGAACTCGAGACGAAATCCCAGCATCTCAGCATGAAATTTTCGAGTTCGTACGGCGAGCACGTGATACTGGTATAGCTTTCGTACGCACACAACTTTCAGCAAACCAGCGCGTCGAGGGGTGTGACGTCGATGATGCCACACGTGCAGTGATCGCTAATGCAGGTTACGCAGATTACTTCGTGCATCGTACGGGTCACAGCATTGGCACTGCAGTGCATGGCAACGGCACGAATCTTGATAACTTTGAGACCATGGACAATCGAATATTGCTGCCTGCCACGTGCTGTTCAATGGAGCCTGGTATCTATCTGCCAGAGTTTGGTATACGTAGTGAAGTCAATTTGCTCGTGCATGAACTAGATGTCGAGGTAACCGGTACACCAGTCCAGGAAGAAATTGTGGCCCTGATGTAAATATCCTCTACAACCCTTGTCTGGTTATTCTCGTATATGATGTTGAAATACACATTGTTGATAAGGCGCAATTGATTAGCGCCTGCACACGGGAGGAGCTTATTATGGGTGACGAATGGGAACAGAATCCCGCATCAGAGCAACCCAATCAAGATGATCTAGACAAACGCATCGAAGAAATTCGGCGTAAAGTAATAGAAGGCACCAGTGAAGCGCAACTGCGCATCAAGCGTGCAGTAGATAAAGCCGGAGAATACTGGCAGCAAACTACTACCCCACTTGAACCCCGCCGGGCTTCGAACGTGGAAGAAGAGCGCATTCGCCACCTGGCTAATATGTGGAGTGTCGGGAACTGGCAACTTGCGCGTGATCTAGGCACATACATGGATCTTGTCTCCCGGAGCGAAGACGAGGTATGGGAGGTCACTATCCAGACACGCTGGGAGACGCGTAGTATGGAAATAATATCTGAACCATATTCCGGACGACCATCGGGAAAACTGCAACCGCTACTACCAGTGTGGGACTATGATCTGCCTCCAGTAACAGGCTTGCGTGCCCCAGAAAGCCGCATTCGTATTGAAGGATTGGACGAGGAGCTATCCTGCATCGCTTGCAATAGTACAGGACGTCTTCTATGCGCTACCTGTACTGGCCGCGGTTGGGTAATTTGCCCGGATTGTAAGGGGCGTACCAAGATTCGATGTGCAACCTGTCGTGGCCGTGCATACGTCGCAGACTGGTCAGACACGAAGAAAAAACCATACTTCCAGAGACGGGCTGAAGGTCTGACAAATGCTGTCAATGAAAAAGTCTCAGATGTCTTTGAAGGATTTCGCGAACAAGGCCTACCGATACCTAACCCTATCGATATCGATCCTGCCTCTAAAGGGCGTACAGTCCCCTGTCCCGATTGCGTAAATGGCGAAGTGGAATGCACCTGTGGAACAGGCAAGCGCGTCTGTGAGAATTGCAAGGGAGCAAAAACCGAGTTATGTGTGAATTGTGGTGGAACCGGCAAAGTGGTACGTCATTACGAGATCGTGCGTCGCTTTGACCTTCGAGAACAAAGGCAAATAGTAGGTACCAACGTCATTCCAGAACAACGTCTTTCAAACGCCACCGGAGACCTGGTCTATAATACCGAGATAAACGAACCTCTGTATGCCGACGCGCCACCCGAAGGAGTCCCAATTGATGTATGGCGTCTGGCTGTCCAATTGACTAACAATACCAGCGAAGAGCAGAATGCCTCAGGCGCTCGCGCCAGTAGTCCAGGTACGCAAACACGAGCAGGCTTGCAGGTAATGGAATTGGTACGTATTCCTTACACCAAAGTAGATTATCGCTATGCGGATCAAGACTATATATTCTACACATATGACGTCGAAGGGAAAGAGAAGTTTTACGCTGATCGCTATCCGGCACGTTGGGATCGTATCGAGCGCCTTGTTCGCTTTATAACCACTGATCTGATGATACCTGTTCAAGGAAATTCTCAGTCCAACACAACCAGTGACCAGGTCCGAGGTTACCGCGTACCAGTTGAGAAGCCTCCATATTCGATAACCGAAGAAAGCGACCTTGAATAAAAGCAGAGTAATATGCATGGTATAATTTGCTCATCGCCCACGACGGTACAGAAGCAGAGGATAGAGACAACATGTTCACCCTCAATGATATACTGCAAGGCAATGAGAACAACGTACACTTGCATAGCTCAGCGGTGCCTGATCCATACCAGGTCTTCCCGTCCGCGCAGCATGACAGCCGCCAGCTTAGCCGGGGAGACCTTTTTATTGCTATCAAGGGCGCTCAAGTTGATGGGCATCACTTCATTTCTGCGGCAGCCAGGGCGGGAGCCGGCGCTGCACTCTGCAATCAACCAGCAAGCGACGTACCACCCGATTTCCTGCAAATAATCGTGCCAGATGTCATCCAGGCGCTACATGCTACTGCCCGTGTGCGTGCGCAACGACAGCAGAACACTCTACTGATTGGTATCACCGGCAGTAATGGTAAAACAAGTACCAAAGATGCGACAGCGACAATTTTAAATCGATTGGCGCCTACCCTCAAGACCTTTGCCTCCTATAACAACGAGATTGGCTATCCACTGACCCTGTTGCGCCTGGAACCAGCGCATCGTTATGCTGTAGTAGAAATGGGCGCACAATGGGTAGGAGAACTGGCCTGGCTGTGCGAGACGATAGCAAGACCCAACTGGTCAATCATTACCAACATCGGTGCGGCACACCTCGAGTACTTTGGCACGCAGGAGCGCGTAGCCATAGCTAAAAGCGAACTGGTGCAAGCGCTGACACCGGAAGGCATTGCCATCCTCAACTACGATGATGTAAATGTACGCAGTATGAGTGCAAAGACAAAAGCACAGATACTCTATTATGGTCTTAGCCAGGAAGCTGATGTACGCGGCAGCGACATTCAAGGCGACACCCTGCGAGGACTTAGTTTCACATTAAGTTATGCAGATCAACAGGAGCGAGTGCAGTTACACCTACCCGGAGCTCATGGTGTGATGATAGCTTTGGCTGCCGCCTCTGCCGGGTGCGCAACGCATATGAATTTTGATGAAATTTGTGTTGCATTGGAGAGTTTACAGCCTGCGAAGGGACGAGGAGAGATGAAGCCCGGGCCAAATGGCAGCACCCTGATTGATGACACCTATAACGCCAATCGTCAATCAATTGTCGCCTTTACACAGTCGATGAGAGCCGCCGAACTTCCCCCCGCAGGAAAAAGATGGGTAGTCCTTGGTGACATCTTCGAACTGGGTCAGTATGCGCGTGCGGAGCATCTCGCCAGCGGTGAGGCTCTGGCAGGAACGATAGATTACCTAATCGCCATTGGCGACCAGGCCCGTTTCTATGCCGAAGGAGCAAGGCAGGCTGGAATGCTAGAAAAAAACATTCACTATTTCCGCGCCGATGTCGAGAACGCTGCGGAATTAGAAAATGCCAAGCAGGTCGCTGCTGACCTACTTGCATGCGAAGTAAAAAGTGATGACCTTGTCTTGCTCAAAGGCTCACGAGGCATGCGTATGGAGACTATGCTAAACATGCTATAGTTAATCACATGAGAGAAAGGACTCAGGCATGGAGGAAAAGAAGATTCGCATAGGCCTTATTTTTGGGGGTCGCTCAGGTGAACACGAAGTATCACTTGCCTCTGCCGAATCGGTGATGGCAAACCTGGATCGCGATAAATATGAGGTCGTGCCAATTGGCATCACCAGGGAGGGATCGTGGTTGTTGGGAACAGAGCCACGCGCCTTAAGGGCGGCTGAGCAGAACACCACCAATGATGCAGGCCTGGAGGAAACAACGGCTGTTACATTGACGGGCGATCCACGCCTTCGCCGCCTGATCCCTGTGGAGAAAGGCGAAGAACTCGGCAATAGAGGTGTACTTGACGTTATTTTTCCTGTCTTACATGGTACCTATGGTGAGGATGGCGCACTGCAAGGACTGCTAGAAATGGCAAATGTGCCATATATCGGCTGCGGCGTGCTGGGATCGGCATTGGGCATGGACAAAGAAAAGATGAAACTTGTATTCCAGGCAGTTGGTCTGCCTGTAGCTGACTATCTGGTATACCGGCGCAATCAATGGGAACGTTCACCTGAGTTCATTTTGGATGCAGTCGAGCAACGATTAGGCTTTCCCTGCTTCGTCAAACCCGTCAATCTGGGTTCTAGCGTCGGTGTAAATAAGGCCCACGATCGCATTGAACTAGAACATGCCATCAATATTGCAGCGGAATACGACCGCAAGATCATCATCGAGCATGGTATTAACTGTCGCGAAGTAGAGTGCGGAGTGCTTGGCAATGATGAGCCGATAGCCTCGGTTGTTGGCGAGGTACTCTCCAGTAATGAGTTCTACGACTATCGAGCCAAGTATATTGATGGCAAATCACAGGTAGTTATCCCCACAGACATAGCGCAGGCAACAGCAGAAGAAGTTCGCCGCCAGGCAGTTCAGGCCTTCCTTGCTCTTGACCTTAGCGGTCTCGCACGCGTCGATTTCTTCATCGAAAAAGAGACGGGACAGGTATACATTAATGAAGTCAACACGCTACCTGGTTTTACCACGATCAGCATGTTCCCTAAATTGTGGGAAGCCAGTGGGTTGCCTTATACTCAATTGATGGATCGCCTGATCGAACTGGCGATTGAGCGTCACGCTGATAGGCAGCGCAATCGAACGAGTTTGTAGGAGTTCATTCCATGTCACGTACTACCATTCGTTCCATCACCATTGAGCCATTGAATATTCCTTTGCTGGAGCCATTTACCATTGCCACGGGTAGTGTTTCTGATGCACGCAACGTACTGATTACAATCACACTCGACGATGGCAGTGTCGGCTATGGTGAGAGTGCACCTTTCCCGCCGAGTACAGGCGAATCCCAGGAGACGGCACTGGCAGCGGCTCAAGGTTGTGCCGCGTTGATCGAGGGAAAAGATGCAGCCCACTGGCGCATACTTTCGAAATTGATGAGCAGCGTATATTTCAGCCAGGTCACAGCCATTGCCGGTATCGAGATGGCACTACTTGACGCGCTGACACACTCGTACGGCATCCCTCTCTACGTTTTCTTCGGTGGCGCCAGTACTTCGATCGAGACAGATATGAGTATCCCGATGGTGACACCTGAACACGGCTATGAACTGGCAAAGGATGTAGTTGCACGAGGGATAAACTGTATCAAGATCAAGGTTGGCGGCGACATCCGGGATGATGTGGCACGTGTAGAGGCCATTCGCGAAGGCGCGCCAGGACTCGGCCTGACGCTGGATGCCAACCAGGGATACACGGCAAACGAGGCTTTGCTGTGCCTTGAGGCGCTCGATGATCGCGATATTCGCCCCCTTATGATGGAACAACCGGTACATAAAGATGATCACGAGGGATTACGCTACGTTACGCAACATACAACAGTGCCGATTGCTGCCGATGAAAGCGCCTATAGCGCCGCCAACGTGGCACATTTGATCGCGATGGGCGCAGTCAACGTGGTAAATATCAAACTTATGAAATGTGGTTTTGTAGAGGCACTGGATATTGCGGCTGTTTGCAGGGCCACGCACACGCAATTAATGATCGGAGCTATGATGGAGTCTCGCCTTGCTATTGCCGCTGCTGCCCATCTCGCTGCTGGTCTGGGCGGATTCTCCTTCATAGACCTGGATACGCCAATGCTGCTGGCAGATGATCCGTTTATTGGTGGGTATGAGCAAAGAGGCGGGGCGTATAATGTATCCAGTGTCAGAAGCGGGCTAGGAATAGAGCGAAAATAGCAAAACGAAAGCATTCTCCCATAAATCATTCTGAAGTGGTCTGGGATGGCCCCCAATTCCGGGGCTAGCTCAAGTTGTCCGGATAGCCTTGCTCAGCTAATGCAACGCGGAACTGGCCAAGCAGTGCTGGATGTTGCGCCTCAGGCGCCATTTCTTGCCAGAACGCCTGGAACGCGGGGAAAAGCGTTCTATCTGAGATATTTAAAACCGCTTTCAAACCTGCAGTGCCTCCTGATAAAGTGATCACGTCCAATCTCGGAGTAATTCAATTGCTCTTGATAAAAGAGCCAGACCACCGAGCGGTACACATATGGAAGTGACTGAATCGCATGCTGTATTTCCAGTTGGAGGACGTGTTGCTCTACCCACGGGTTGCGCAACGAGATTCACAACAAGCAATATAGCATGAATGGGCGCCACAAGCCGTTTCATCATGCTTCATCAGGTTGTTTGCAGCGACTTTCGCGTGGCTGCAAGCCAATGAGATGACCACGTGTCAAAGTCAGGCTCAGAGCCAGTTCACGGGAAAGTCCATCTCGTTGCGCAACCCGTGGGTCAGGAAACTCCGCGAGTTCGCAGGGCAATCGCATCAAAGAGCATGCGGCCCGTCGTGCTCCCTCTGTTGAGTCGCGTGAGCACGGGCTTGACCGCCGAACAGGCACGCGGCGTTTGACGGGCGGCGGTTCGTCAGTCGTCGAGGACTGCAAGGTGCAACTGGCGCAGGCGTGCAGGATCGGCGACCACGTTGATCTCGACGATCTTGCCGCGTATGATCGTGAAATTGAGGACGAGGAACAGATGTCTACGCGACGCCACAATAGCTGCCACGGCTCCATCCACGAGAGCCGTTCGTGCGCCCTGAGCACGTCCTGAGAACTGCCTGGCCACGGAAGCCGCGCCATGGACCTC
>WNFC01004352.1_pt1 | contig 28497 bp, 27 predicted proteins | sample 5400541 | NCBI WGS metagenome assembly WNFC01 (sample SAMN13153342, study PRJNA577476) | soil metagenome | isolation source: 120 cm saprolite under Douglas fir tree site 2 hole 2 replicate 1 | place: USA:California | collected 2015-04-18
ACTGAATGTTAACCATTCCTTGAGAAATTGGATGGTTAGCTCGCGGTGCGTGCAGGCGGGCGTTTCTCCTATTGCAAAGGGTCGGTGGCATTACTGCGCAGTGCGTTACGCACGCGAGTGGAGCGGCTAAGGTATGCCTTGGAGTGTGCTCCGAAAGTAAAATTCGTTGGTTAATCCGCCACTTGCAAAACCAACGCGTTTGACAGCTGGAAGCAGCTGGTTAGGTTACAGCCAGTTTTCAGACAAAAACGAAAGTGTTTTCAGGAGGATAACTTCGTGGGTAAGACAATTGGAATTGACCTGGGCACCACCAACAGCGTGGTCGCGATCATGGAAGGTCGCGAGCCCAAGGTCCTCACAAATGAAGAGGGCAGCCGTTTGACGCCATCGGTGGTTGCCTTTACCAAGGACGGCGAACGGCTGGTCGGGCAAGTCGCAAAACGGCAGGCCATTACCAATCCCGAGCGGACCATCTACTCCATCAAGCGCTTCATGGGCCGCCGGTTCGAGGAAGTAACCGAAGAAATCAAGCTCGTACCGTACAAGGTCGTGCGCGGGCCGAACGGCGATGCCCGGGTGGAAATCGATGGCAAACAGTACAGCCCGCCGGAGATTTCCGCGCAGATCCTGCTCAAGCTCAAGCGGGCGGCGGAGAATTACCTGGGCGAGAAGGTGACGGAAGCGGTGATTACCGTGCCCGCCTACTTCAACGATGCCCAGCGACAGGCGACCAAGGACGCAGGGGAGATCGCCGGTCTCACGGTCAAGCGAATCGTCAATGAGCCCACCGCCGCCGCGCTGGCGTACGGGCTCGACAAGAAGAAGGACGAAAAGATTGCCGTCTATGACTTTGGCGGCGGTACCTTCGACATCTCGATCCTCGAAGTGGGGGAGAGCGTGGTGGACGTTCTCGCCACCAACGGCGATACCCACCTCGGCGGCGACAACATCGACCTGCGGATCATGGACTGGCTGATCACCGAGTTCAAGAAGGACACCGGGCTCGACGTCTCCAAGGACAAGATGGTGTTGCAGCGCCTGAAAGAGGCTGCAGAGAAGGCGAAGATCGAGCTTTCTTCGACGATGGAGACGGACATCAACCTGCCGTTCCTCACCGCCGATGCGACCGGTCCGAAGCACCTCAACCTCAAGCTCTCCCGCGCCAAGCTGGAGGCGATGATTGACGACCTGATCGAGCGTTCGCTCGAGCCCTGCCGCAAGGCGCTCAAGGACTCCGGACTTCAGCCGAAGGATCTCAACGAAGTGGTCCTCGTGGGTGGCACCACCCGAATGCCGAAGGTCCAGGAAGTGGTCAAGCGTCTGTTCGGCAAAGAGCCGAATCGCTCAGTCAACCCCGACGAGGTGGTGGCGGTCGGCGCAGCGGTTCAGGCCGGCGTGTTGTCCGGCGAAGTCAAGGACATTCTGCTCCTCGACGTTACTCCGCTTTCCTTGGGCGTGGAGACGCTGGGAGGCGTGATGACCCGGCTGATCGAACGCAACACCACCATCCCCACTCGCAAGTCGGAAGTCTTCTCGACCGCCGCCGACAGTCAGAGCCAGGTGGAGATCAACGTTCTGCAGGGCGAGCGCGAAATGGCTACCGACAACCGGTCATTGGGTACCTTCCACCTGACCGGCATTCCGCCCGCACCGCGAGGGGTGCCTCAAATTGAGGTGACCTTCGACATCGACGCGAACGGAATCTTGAACGTGAGCGCCAAGGACAAGGCGACCAGTCAAGAGAAGAAGGTCACCATCACGCACTCCTCAGGTCTGTCGAAGACCGAAGTGGAGAAGATGGTCACCGACGCTCGGTCGCACGAAAGCGAGGACAAGTCCCGACGCGAGCTGGTCGAGGTCAAGAACCGGGCCGAGAACCTCGCCTACCAGATGGAGAAGCTGATCAAGGACAACCGCGAGAAGCTCTCCGCGGACTCGGTGCGAAATCTGGAAGAGGCAATCAAGGCGGTGAACACCGCTCGCGAGGGTCAGGACAAAGACGCGATCCGATCCGCAATTGAGCGGCTCGAGCAGGTAAGCCACAAGGCCGCGGAAGAGCTGTATCGAGCCACGGGCAGCACCGGACAGCCGGGCCAACCCGGGCAACCGCAACCTGAACCGTCCGCCGCGCCGGGCAGCCAGGCCACACCGAAGAAGGATGATGTGGTCGACGCGGAGTTCCGCACCAACTAATTCTCTGATTCGACGACCGGCGCCCCAGCTATTTCCAGGTGGGGCGCCGTTTTTTTTAAACCCGACGGGCGGTCTGGTGCAGCTCGAGGACGATCTCTCCGCTTTTGAACAGGCGCACGGCCCCAGAGCTCTGGCTGACCGCCAGCGCGATGCATTCGGTGGAGGAGGTAATCTGCGACGCGGCCGCATGGCGGGTCCCGAGGCCCATAGGAATCTTCGCGGTTTCGTCGGCCCCGGCGAGGTACCTTCCGGCCGCCAACACCACCCCGTCCTCGCGAATGATGAATGCCCCGTCGAGCACGGAGAAGTTCTTGATCGCTTCCCGAATCTTCGGATCGAGGACGTTCCGTTCAGCTTCGCTCAAGCCCTGGAAAGGATTGATCGTTAGCTGGCGGCTCTTCTCCAGTACGTTGGTGTGGTCACCCACGGTGATGATTGTGCCGATCGGGTGCCCCTCGAACCCCTGCTGGCCAATTTGCAGCGCTACCTGGATCAGAGCGTCAACCACCTGAGAATTGAACTGATCTCCCAGCTTGACGCCCTCGATCGCCACCCGGTCTTCAAGCGAGCCGCCGATCCGGGTCTGCATCAGGGTGTCCACCGCTCGGCCGACGCGGCCGGTCATGCAGAGGACCACATCCCCCTCCTTGAAGGCTTCCTGAGAGAGAGCGGAGACAAGCGCCACCTTGACGCGTTCAACCCGCGAATAGTCGTACGCGGGAATCACCAGGGCCCGGTTTTTCTGGGCGATCAGCTGACCGGCCAGCTCTTCCGAGGTGACCGCGTAGATCAGCTTGCGTCTGCACTTTCTCCCCCGCAGATCTTGTGCCTCGATCGGGTCGTCGGAGATGAAAAGCAGGTGGTCCACTTCCGGTTTGGAAGCCAGAGTCAGCCCGGCGCGTAAAAACTCGCGATCGAATTTGGAGTTGTCCGGCACGAACGCCTTGACACCTGGGTTTCACTGAATAAAAATAATCGCCCTTTTTTTTCCTGATGAGGACAGCCGCACTTGAACCAGAAAGATCTCAAGCGCTACAAGAAGATACTCGAAGATAGCAAGATCAGCTTGCTTCAGAGCGCCAAAAAGACCTTGATGGAGGAGTCCAATTTTGACACCGACGACCTCCCCGACGAGATCGATCTGGCCTCCTCCGAATACGCTCAGTCGATGGTCTTTCGCCTGCGGGACCGGGAGAAGTTCCTGCTCAAGAAGATCGAGCGAGCCCTGGTGCGGATCACAGACGGAACGTTCGGTGTTTGCGAACGGTGCGAAGAGCCGATCTCCCCCAAAAGGCTCGAGGCGCGGCCGGTCACCACCTTGTGCATCCGCTGCAAGGAAGAGCAAGAAAAGAAAGAGAAGTCCTACGGGTAAGCGCTACTTCGCAGGTTTGGCAATCTGAACCCGGAACAACTCCCGCCCAATCAGGAAATGGTCGCCATCCTCCACGAAGGTCGGCGCGACCAGGCGCACGAACGTGCCATTCGAGGAGCCCACGTCCTGCACCAGCAGGCGCTTGCCCTGCGCCCGCAAGCACGCATGGCGGCTTGAGACGAAGGCGTCGGTTGGAAAGGTGATGTCTCCGCTCGCGCGCCCGAGGTAATTGTCTCCTTCTTTGAGCACCCAGCTGCTGCCCCGAAGACCCCCCTCCAGCATCTGGACCAGCTTGAAGCGGTAGTCCTTATCCGGGGAGCCCCAAATCAGCGTTCCGTCGGCGGCTGGAGCGCTCGGGGCGATCGGTTCGACCACCAGGCGCTGGCGACCAACCCTCAGCTCTCCGCCACTGGAAAGCTCGTGCTCGCGCCGCACCCGCAGAAAGACGCCGTTTCCCCCGCCCACGTCTTCGACCGCCAGTCGCTGATCGGCGAACGCGAACCGCGCCTGGGTCGGTGCCACGAACGGGTCCAAGTGCAACGCCAGGTCACCCTTCTTGCCGCAGGTCAGAACCTGATTGCGCATCGCGACGGTCACTTCTGGACCACCGTCGGCCCGGACCACGTGGAACGTCACGGTCGGTCGCTGCTTCATTTGGCCGGCTCCGCGGCTTCGAAGCGCATCAGCGCCTGGCCAATCCGGACCTGCTCACGCAGCTTGATCGGCCTCTCCACTGCGGACTGCAATCGGACCAAGGTGCCCAGGCCTCCGGAGAGATCGCGGAGCACGGCGCCGTCGGAGATCGGCGCAAGCTCACAGTGGCGCGGCGCAAGCGTCTCGTCGTCCGGAAAGGAGAGGTCGCAGTTCTTCCGGCCGATGGAGATCAGCGGCTGGGCGGTCACGAAGGCCGCTCCGGACCTTCCCCCCATCAGCCGTTCCTCGACACCGAAGCAGGTGCCTCCCGGCGGGAGCGGGGCTCCGTAGATGACCGTACCGCCAGGGGAAATCGCGGCCGGAGGCAGCGCCCCAAGATAGCAAAACAGTCGATTGCCCACGCAAAAGTAACTGCCGCTGGCGATCAGCTCCTGAGTCGAAATCGAGACGAACACGCCGGAGGCGCTCCCCTCGTCCCGGACGTGCAGGCGACCCTCCCGAACCCAGAGCGTCGCGTGTTGAGGTGAAATGAACGGGTCCTCCGGCAGCAGCAGCGTTCCCCGGGTCCTGCCGATTACGGTGTGCGGGGCAAGCCGAAGGCGTTGCCCTCGCCGGGGTCCGGTGAGCACCGACAGCACGAAAGGCGTGCCGGCCGGCTGAACCCGGGCCTTGAGCGGTATTGGCGGCTGTCCGCCGGGCAGCGGCGTGGGCTCATGGTGTTCCAGCACCGGGATCTGGCGCCGGTGCGTCCCCAGGGGGGTCGGCTGGTTGGTTGAAGCCGCGGGTCGAGGCCGCAGGCCTTCGGGAAAGGGCGCGCCGGGGAGGGTGATTGCCTCCGAATCGGCATTTGGCGCACCTTCGCCCTTGGCGGCCGGGCGGGATGGCTGAGCTTGCCTGGAGGGCGCGGCCGACGTCCCGGGCCCGAGGAGGTCTGCGTTGCACGCCGTGCACCGCGGGGCGCCTGCAGGATTGAGTAGATCGCACTGGGGGCAGAGCATGCCCAAGAGCGAAAACAGCGCCGTCGACATGTTTTGTCCGAATGTTAGGGGTACCTAAAACACCCGGTCAATGAAATCACCTGGACTGTCTCTCTTGCTTAGAAAAAATTGCGGGGCTTTCGGCCTTCCATCCCGGATGATAGCGATAGAATAAAGGCTTGGGTGCCGCCATTGCCCCCCTCGGATCGCCCAGTTACGATTGAACCAGTCGATGATTCGGCTGAATGACATTCTCCAAAGAGTCGCGTCCTACCATCCCGACCCCGACCTGGATCTGATCAAGAAGGCGTACGTGTACTCCGCAAAGGTACACCAGGGCCAACTTCGCCATTCGGGAGAGCCCTACCTCGTCCATCCTCTCGAGGTTGCTGGCCTATTGGCGCAACTCAAGCTGGACGAGGCGTCGATCGTCACCGGGCTGCTCCACGACACGATCGAGGACACCCTGGCCACACCCGAAGAGCTTTCCGAGCTGTTCGGCCCGGAAATCGCTCAGCTGGTGGATGGGGTGACCAAGCTCTCCAAATTCTCGGCTTCGGCCTCGCTCTCACAGGAGGAGAAGCAGGCAGAAAACTTCCGCAAGATGATCATCGCGATGGCGCAGGACATCCGCGTGATTCTGGTGAAGCTCGCCGATCGCACCCACAACATGCGGACCCTGGAGCACATGCGGGAGGAGAAACAGCAGCGGATTGCCCAGGAGACTTTGGACATCTACGCTCCGTTGGCCCATCGGCTGGGGATCAGCTGGATCAAGACCGAGCTCGAGGATCTGTCGCTGCGGGAGCGCAACCTGGTGGGCCGCGTTTCCGGCCGGTTCAAGCATCTCTACTCGATCTACAAGAAGATGCGGACGCAGGGGATCGACTTCGATCAGATTCATGATGTGATCGCCTTTCGTCTGATCATGCCCGCCATCCCCTCATGCTACGAGGCGCTCGGGTTGATCCACCAGCTGTGGAAACCGGTGCCGGGTCGCTTCAAGGACTTCATCGCGATTCCCAAGCCGAACATGTACCAGTCGCTGCACACCACGGTGATTGGACCGATGAGCGAGCGGGTGGAAGTGCAGATCCGTACCGAGGAAATGCACAAGATCGCCGAGGAAGGGATCGCCGCTCACTGGGCATACAAAGAAGGCAAGTCGATCATCTCCAAGGACGATGAGAAGTTCGCCTGGTTGCGCCAGCTGATGGAGTGGCAGCAGGATCTCAAAGATCCAAAGGAGTTCCTCGAGACGGTGAAGGTGGATCTCTTCGCCGAAGAGGTGTTCGTTTTTACTCCCAAGGGCGACGTGAAGAGCCTGCCGCGCGGAGCCTCTCCGGTGGATTTCGCGTTCGCCATCCACTCCGACATCGGCTTCCGCTGCGTTGGGGCAAAGGTCAACGGAAAGATCGTCCCGCTGCGTTACAAGCTCAAAAACGGCGACATGGTCGAAATCCTGACCAGTCCCCAGGCGCATCCTTCAAAGGACTGGCTCACCTTCGTCAAGACCAGTCGGGCCCAGCAGAAGATCCGCTCCTTCATCAAACTGCAGCAGCGCGAAAAGAGCCTCCAACTGGGGCGCGAGCTGGCCGACCGCGAGTTTCGTCGGTTCTCGCTCAACTTCAGCAAGATGCTCAAGAACGGCGCGCTCAAAACGCTCGGCAATGATCTCGGGTACCGCACCGAGGACGACATGATGGTGGCGCTGGGCTACGGTAAGTTGGCGCCGCATCAGCTGATTCAGCGGCTGGTGACTCCAGAGAAGCTCGCGGAAACGGAGGAAAAGGCCGCCAAGGACGGCTCGTCGGCGCCCGCGAATGCCACCGGCAATGCCAAGTCCTCCGGCCTCAACCGCGTCACCGAAATGGCGAAGAAGCTGGTCGGTCGCCCCACTCACACCGGGGTGCAGATCGGCGGGGTGGACGACGTTCTGGTTCGGTTCGGGCGCTGCTGCAACCCGGTCCCCGGAGATCCGATTGCGGGCTTCATTACCCGCGGGCGAGGAGTGACGGTGCACCACGTGGGTTGTGAAAAAGCGCTCGCCACCGATCCCGAACGGCGGGTCGACGTTCAGTGGGATGTGAAGGGCGATTTCAAACGACCGGTCACCTTGCGAATATTGACCGCGGATCGGCCCGGCCTGCTCGCGGATATCTCCAACACCTTCTCGAAGAAAGGCGTGAACATTTCACAAGCCAATTGCCGAGCCACCGGCGATGACCGCGCGGTGAACACCTTCGAGGTGACGATCTCTGACCTGAAGCAGCTCACCGAGCTGATGCGCACCATCGAGCGTTTGTCGGGGGTCTACTCCGTAGAGCGGGTCTAAAAACAATCGGGAGGGTGATCGATGCCGCGAAAGGCTTTTCATTCGGAAGGCGCGCCCAAGGCGATCGGACCGTACTCACAGGCGGTTCAGGTTCCGCCCGGGAGCTGGACCTTTCTCTCTGGTCAGATTCCGCTCGATCCGAAGAGCGGACAACTGGTGCCGGGAGACGTCGCCGCGCAGGCGCAGCGAGTGATGGAAAACCTCAAGGCGGTGCTCGTTGCGGCCGGCCTCAACTTTGGGCACGTCGTCCGCTGTACGATCTTTCTGACCGACCTGAACGACTTTTCCACCGTGAACGAGGTCTACGGCCGATATTTCGACCACCCGCCTCCGGCGAGATCAACCATCCAGGTCGCGGGTTTGCCTCGCGGAGCCAAGCTGGAAATCGACGCGATCGCTGTTTCTTGAGCTAGCGGCCGTTCTTGACCAGTTCTTCATCGATGATCTGTTTGAAGCTGGCGAATGGCTGCGCGCCTACCAGCTGGCGGCCATTGATGAAGAACGTAGGGGTTCCGCTCGCTCCCAACCGGGTTCCCTCGGCGCTGTCCGCAGAGATCTGGGCATCAAACTTGTTGGAATCCAGGGCGGCGCGGAACCTGCCCATCTCGAGTCCCACTTCCTGGGCGTAGCGCTCCAGCGATGAACGGTCGAGCGCCTGCTGATTGGCGAACAGCTTGTCGTGGTACTCCCAGAACTTGCCTTGCTCGTTCGCCGCCATCGCCGCCTCGGCTGCCAGGCGCGCGTGCTGATGGAAGGGAAGAGGTTGGTTCTTGAATGCCACGCGAACCTTCCCCGGGTACTCGGTCTCGATCTGCTTCAGGGTAGGAACTGCCCGGCTGCAAAACGGACACTGAAAGTCCGAGAACTCTACGATCGTCACCGGCGCGTTGGGCGAGCCCTTCACCGGAGCCGAGCCGACCGCCACGTTTTGCACCGGTAGCGGGGCAGGAGGTCCGGAGGGCCGGGAAGGTGAGGGCGGTGGTGCGGCGGAGGCCTCTGCCATCAGTTTTTCGTACACCTTGTCTGGCTTTACTCCCGAAGCGATCAGCTTATTGGCCTTGACGACCTCTTCATCAATCACAGTCTTGAAGCTAGGAAACGGTTGGGCCCCGACCAGCTGCCGCCCGTTGATGAAGAACGTGGGTGTGCCGTTGGCGCCGACGGAAGTCCCGGCCGACGAATCGGCCTCGACCTTGCTGCGGAACTTGCCGCTGTCCAGGGCCGCCTTGAACTTATCGACCTTCAGACCCACTTCGCTCGCGTACTTCTCGAGCGAGGCGCGATCCAAGGCCTGCTGATTGGCGAACAGCTTGTCGTGGTACGGCCAGAACTTGCCCTGCTCGTGCGCGGCCATCGAAGCCTCTGCAGCGAGTTTGGCATTGTTGTGGAAGGGCAGCGGCTGATGGCGGAACACCACCCGCACGTCCTTGGGGTATGTCTGATCAATCTGCTTGAGGGTGGGAATGGCCTTGCTGCAAAACGGGCACTGGAAGTCTGACCACTCGACGATCGTGACCTTTGCAGTTTTTGGGCCCTTCGCCGGTGAGTCTGCGGGGATCTCGATTTTTCGCGCCGCAGATGGAACAGGCGCTGGGGACGGGGGAGTGGGTGCAACCGGAGCCGAGATCGCGTTCTCCATGATCTTCGCGTAGACCATCTCCGGCTTAACCCCTTGCTTTACCAGCTCCTCTGCCTTGTTGATCTCCTGGTCGATCGTCGCCTTGAAGATATCGATCGGCTGGGCTCCGACGATCTTGCGCCCATTGATGAAAAACGCTGGCGTTCCGTTCGCGCCGAGCGATGCGGCAAGGGCCTGATCCTTGCGAATGGTCTGCTCCAGCTTGGGGTTCTTCATCGCTTCGTTCCACTTGGCGACGTTGAGCCCGATCTGCTCCGCGTAACGCGCGATGCTCGCATCGTCGAGGGCCTGTTGGTTGGAAAAGAGCTTCTCGTGCATCTCCCAGTATTTGCCCTGCTGGCCAGCGGCCATTGCGGCCAGGGCGGCGCTCTTGGCGTGTTCGTGGAACGGCAGAGGATTTTGCTTCATCACCAGGCGTAGCTTGTCGCCGTAGTCCTTTTCCAGCTGATTCACGGTTGCATTGGCGCGGCTGCAGAACGGACATTGGTAGTCTGAAAACTCGACCATCGTCACCAGCGCGGACGACTTGCCCTGCGCGGGCGAACCGTCAATCGGAACTCGATAGACGCTGTTCTCAGTGGGCCGAGCCGCGATCGCCGGTTTCGCGGGCGCGGCGCCAAACATTTCCGCCTGAATCTGGGCCGCTGTTTTCCCCGCTCTGGCGAGCTCTACCGCTTCCTTCAACTTCTTTGGCGAGTTCGGGCACTCGGGATCATGAGCGGCACAGTTCGCCAGCGACCCCTTATCGCATCCGCAGTTGCACTCGTTCTCGTTGAGGACCTTCATCACCGCGTACTTCTGCGCGTCGTTGAGCCCGTCGAACGTTCCCGCCGGAAGATCGGTGGATTTCACGGTCAAGGTCGCTTCCGAAACTTCCGCGCCTCCAACCGGCTGCTGAGTCGTGGATGTAGCCTTGGCCGCGGACTCGCGCGCCGGGTTGCTGTTGCATGCAAGCTTGGTCACGCTCAGTCCGATGAGCACTCCGACCAACAGAACGACAAACCAATTGGGCTTCATGGTCACTGCACCTCTTTGCGATGGAGTCTCTGCCGTGCGGCCAAGAGTGCAAAAGCAATAACAAAGTCCGTCCCGTCGAAGCAAGGATCCGGCCGAAACGCTGTAGGTGCAGAATGCGGGAAGTGGTACCAGATGGATTGGTGAAAGCGAGGAATCGATGAGCGAACAGGTCCGCCCGGAAGTGCTGATCTCGCGGCTGACTTCAGAGAATCAGGCTTGGCGAGCCGATGCCGAAGCCCGCTTGGTATCTCTCGGCGAGGCCGCGGTCGATCCTCTGATTGCAGCGCTGCGACACGCGAACCCGGCGGTGAGGATTCATGCCGTTCACGCCCTGGCTCGGCTACGCAGTCCGCGAGCGATCGCGCCGGTGATTGGCGCATTGAGCGAAACCGAGAATACGGGAGCGGTGGCGATCGCAGCCGAGAAAGCACTGGTGGAATGGGGGCAACCGGTCAAATCAGCCCTTCTGGACGCGGCGAAAGCAGGGCCTGAAGCGGTGCGCGCCCGGGCAGTTCGGGCGTTGGGCAGGATCGGCGGCGAGGACTTGGATGCCGCCCTTAGGTCGCTCCTGGGCGATCCGTTGGCGTCGATCCGAGGGCAGGCCGCGGCGGCTCTCGGAACGGCGATCGGGGAACGAGCGGTGGAGGTGATTGCCCCTTTGCTCAGCGATCCTGACAAGTGGGTGAGATACGGTGTGGCGGAGGCGCTTGTGCGAATCGGATCCGTTCGCGGACGGGCGGTTTTGGAGCAAGCGCGAGGCGACGTTGAGGAGCAAGGCACCTACATCCGGTTTTGGGCGGAGGACCTGCTCGATCAGCTCGAAGAACTCGAGCGGACTGGGCGCGCCCTCTCGTAATCCAGCCAAAGTCAAGGAATTGATTCTGACCGGAAACCCGATAACATCCTGGTAAGCGTGCTCAACTTGTCGATTGCTCCCGGACTCTCCCGAAAAATCCGCTTCAATCTCCTGGTCGCGCTTCCCTTCTTGAGCGTCGGGGCATCGTCCCCTCTGGCCAGCTTGGAGCGGGAAGTTTCCGATCCCGCAAGCCTCGAGGAGGTTGTCGAAATTGCCTCCGCGCCAGAATTCGAGCTGCCCCGGGTGCCGAGCCGCAAGCATTCCCCGCCCCTCACCACCGCCAAGTCTCTTGGGCACGGCGAGGATCTGCTCGCACAAGCCAGCAAAGGTCCCGATGGGCGTTACTACCTCGAACGAGACGGAGCGCTGAGGACTCTTACCCTCGACGCCGCCCTGCAGGACAAGCTCAGTCGGACGCTGAAGGAATATCGGACGCCCTATGCCGCGGTGGTGGTCCTCGAGACGTCCACCGGTAAAGTCCTCGCGATGGCCGAACATTCGGAGCGCGATCCGAAAATGCGCGGCCTGACCACCAAGGCGATTTACCCCGCCGCCTCGATCTTCAAGATCGTCACCGCCTCGGCTCTTTTGGATGCTGGAATCAAACCGGAAGACACCGAGTGCTTCCACGGCGGCAAAAGGCGAATCTCGCAACGGTTGTTGGTGGACTCGCGCCGGGACCAGACCTGCTACACGCTCACCACCGCTCTGGCCAAAAGCGCGAACGTGGTCTTCGCCAAAATGACCCAGAAGCACCTGACCCCGGAGAAACTCAAGGCTCGGGCGCTGGAATTTCTCTTCAACCGGCCGATCGCCTTTCCCATCCCCACCGATCTCTCCCTGGCCTCGATTCCGGAAGATCCGCTGGGCTTTGCCAGCACCGGCTCGGGCTTTGGCGACGTCTACCTCTCGCCACTTCACGCTGCGGGGATCGCCGCGATCGCCGCGAATGAAGGCGTCTGGCAGCCGCCGATTTTGTTCGAAGGCGACGAAGCTCCCGAGCCGATCCAGGTGATCAGCCGCGAGAACGCGGAGATGCTCGGGCGAATGATGGAGGATACGGTGAGCGAGGGCACCGCGCGCCGAATCTTTCGCGAGCGCGGTTTTCGGATTGAGGGAGCTGCCGGAAAGACTGGCTGCTTGGCGGACTACAATCCCTACCGCGATTACTCCTGGTTCGTCGGCTTTGCGCCGGCAAAGGCCGCCTCCGTCGCGGTGGCGGCGGTGGTGGTCAACGACCAGAAATGGAAAATTCGAGGAACCTGGCTTGGCCGCGAAGCGCTTCGGCTGGCTCTGGCGAACAGGCCGCAAGAGCAACTGGCCCGCAGCCAATAGCTTTATCTGCGCGACTTTTTTTCGAGCTTGATCAACCCCTGCTCGACGAACCGCTGGAAGAATTTGAGCGCTTCCAGCTCCTGAAGCGGCGAGACCCGGACGATCGCTGAAAGCTCGCGCGTTCCGTCGATTCGCGAGAGCAGGTACTTTTCTGGCGCCGAGAGGTCCAATGTCCTGAGCTTGGACGGGTGGATCAGCAGAGAAGGCACCTGTCCGCCTTCGCTAAGGTCGCGCCGTAGCTTTGCCAGGAGCGCGCCTTCCGCCGAGCGCAGCAATTCCGAAGTCTCCTGGGTCTGAAACAGCTCCTGCGCTCTCCTCGCCAACGCTTCCGCGTCGCGCACGTTTCCCATGTCCAGCCACATTCGGGCCTGGCGAACGAGCTGAGGTCCACTCTGCTCAGCCTGGCCAGCGGTGGATGGCGGCGGCACTTTCGGGGGCTCGATGTGGACTTTGAGCGCCTGCAGGCGGTGGAGCGCGTACAGCCTTTGGTAGAGGAAGAAGTCGGTCGCGTGTAGAGCCAGAATCATCTCCTCGATCGTTGCCCCCTCGCCGATCAGCGAGATCATCCTGGCTTCCAGGCTGTCTGGGTTGGGTTCTAGCGGCAACTTGCTGTCGACCAGCTCGAGCCGAACTCCACCATGGGGAAAAATCGCGCGGATCGTCTGCCAGGCCGCTTCCCGGAACTGGCCCTCGCGGTGCAGGTCGAGCAAATCGACTTGGACTTCGAGCCCATCCAAGGATTCCGGCGCGTTGGAGGGATCGAAGCTGAAGCTGCCGCGATCCCAATGCAGGGCTTCCAACAGCGTTTCTCGGACCTTCAGGTTGAGTGCCTCCAGCACCACTTCCTCCGAGACCAGCCCTATCATCGAGAGGATCTTCCCCAGGAATACCTTGGTCTGCTTTTGGGTCTCGAAGGCCTTGTTGAATTGGTCTTCGGTGATGTGGCCGAGATTGATTAAGATTTGACCCAGGTATTCGCGGGGTTGGTTGGAGCTTGCATTGACAACCAACCCGCTCTGGATCTGGATTCGCTTGCGCAGCTGGTCGCGCTCGAGGTTGAGATGGCCGCTGGCGCGCGTGTTGCCTAGGTAAAGGACAACGTCCCTTAGGGGCATCGTCGAAAAATCACCTGACAGGCCCCGCATTTAGATAGATCTTGCCGCGCATGAGGGTGGAGATCTACTCCAAACCGGATTGCCCGCTGTGTGACGAAGCCAAGCAGGTTCTGGAGGAGGTCCGCGCCCACCTCGACTTCGAGCTGATCGAGGTCAATATCGAGTCGGATCCGGTGCTGTACGAGCGGTATCGGTATGACATCCCTGTGGTATTCGTCGACGGTCAGAAGGCCTTCAAACACCGGTTGGATCGAACCGCTGTCGAGCATCGCCTGAGGCGTGCTGGCACATCGGTTGCTGTTCCCCGGCGTCAATGAGCGTAGTTATTTTCAACTCACGATTTTGACTTGGACTTTCTCCATCGCCGGTTGGAGGCCCGGTAAACTTTTCGGGAGCGGCGTCCATGAGGGGTAGGCGAAAATCGGTCTGGGAGGGCAGGGTCCTTCTGGTCGTGCCCGATTCCGAGGAGTTGGCGCGCGTCGCGACCGGCTTGCGATCGGCTGGCTGGCGGGTCAGCGCCCTGCCGCGTTTTGAGGCGGCGCCGCCGGTCTATTCCTCCACTGCACCGGTGATCCAACGATTGGCCACTCTCTCTCGCGGCACGCTACCGATCTGGGTGGCTTGTGCGTGTCCTGCAGCCTACTCAGGAGACGAAACGCCGAACCGAGCTCCGGTTGTCGGAGTGCTGCCCACCCCCGCGATCCTCCTTGGCGCAACCCAGTCAGAGGGACTGGCGGAAGTGCGGTCGCGATTGTTGGCCCGCTTCGACGCAGCCAAGTTTCAGCTTGAAGGCGATTGGATCTCCCCGTCCGTGTCGCTGGGAGGTTGCTGCTTTCCGGACGTGCTGGGACCGCCGGAGGCATTGCTCAAGGCCGCTTGCCGCGACCCTCGCGCTACGGCGAGTCGGGCTGGGGACTCTTTAACGATGGCTGTCGCAGGGGATCGGTGACTGGAAGGTGGGGCATGGACGCGATTGCAGTGCTCCTCGTGGACGATGAGGAGTCGAGCCGAAATTATTTGACGGATTTTCTCGGAACGATCGGACGGTATCAGGTTCGTACCGCGGCGAGGGGAGAGCAGGCTTTGGAAATGCTCTCGGGCGGCTCGTTCGACGTTGTTCTATTGGATGTGGTGATGCCGGAGATGAGCGGCCTGGAGCTGCTGCGCCGCTATCGCGGGTCGGGAGGTACGGCGCCGGTAATCGTGTTGTCTGCGCTCTCGTCCGCCGATGACGTCGTCCGGGCAATGAAGCTGGGGGCGACCGATTACCTCGCCAAGCCATTCGACAGCTCCGAGCTGGTGGCCGCGCTCAGCCGAGCCCTGGGCCATCCAGTCCCCGGCAATGGAGTGCCGGTAACTCCGCCGGGTCCAGCGCCGGGAGCCGCGTCGTCCGGTTTGCAGGTGGAAGCCGTTCCCGAGCTGCGCGCGGAGGATCGTCAGCTGATCTCGATTTCTCCGGCGATGGCGCGGGCCCGCGTACTGGCGGAGCGGATCGCTGACACCGATGTGCCGGTGTTGATTCTTGGAGAATCGGGCACCGGCAAAGAAGTGATCGCGCGGGAGATTCACCTCAAGAGCCAGCGGCACAACCGCCCTTTCATCAAGGTCAATTGTGCGGCGCTGCCCTCGGAGCTGCTCGAGAGCGAGCTATTCGGGCACGAAAAGGGCGCGTTCACGGGCGCTACGGCGGAAAAGCCGGGGAAATTCGAGTTGGCGGATCAGGGGGTGATTTTCCTGGACGAAATCGGCGAGATGCCGATCAGGCTCCAGGCCAAGCTGCTCCAGGTCCTTCAGGATGAGGAATTCTTCCGGGTGGGAGGCAAAAAGAGCGTTCGCGTGGATGCTCGAGTGCTGGTCGCCACCAATCGAGAGCTGGAGCGAGAAATCCAACTCGGCAACTTTCGCGAGGATCTCTACTACCGGCTCAACGTGGTGACGATCCGGATCGCTCCGCTGCGAGAGCGGAAGGAGGACGTGGTCCCGCTGGTCGAGCACTTTCTCAAGCGCTATGGCCGAAAGTACCAAAACCCCAGCTCGCTCTCGGAGCTACCCGAAGCGGTGCTTCAGGCATTCATCGCTTACGACTGGCCGGGAAACGTTCGCGAATTGGAAAACATGGTGCGAAGGCTGGTGGTCCTGAACGATCCGGTTCTGGTCCTCGAGGAGTTGCGAAGCACCACTCGATCCGGGCCCCCGAGTGGCCAGCCGGCCGTGAGCTCGAGCAACGGCGCCAATTCCGCCGCCGGCCAACAGGCGTATCACCCCTTCGGCATTCCTCAGCCTCCGCCGCCGCCGCCGCGAGTTTCCCAAAGCGAGATGTCGCTCAAGGACATCGGCAAACGGGCTGCGATGCTCGCGGAACGTGAAGCAATTCTCGCGATGCTCCAGCGGACCGCTTGGAACAAGCGGAAGGCCGCGAGCAAGCTGAAAATCAGCTACAAGGCGCTTCTCTACAAAATCAAAGAGAGCGGAATCATCGACCCGCGCAGCTCGGCCGAGTTCTGACCCATTCACCCACCCTGGTGCCCGCTGGAGCACAGCGGGTCGATCTCGGCGCCTTGCTGGCGTTTCGCACAGGACAGTAAGCTCTTAGCTCCCGTCGCGATCGAGGAGCTGACATGCGGATCAAGAGCGGTCTGAAGACGATTGGCTTCGCGACCTGTTTGGCGATGGCTCTTCACCATTTATCCGGCTGCGCGTTCTCGCAGTGGACCGAGCACTATTACTTCGGGGATTACCTTCACAAGCCTGTCTACAGCAATCGGGTTTCAACCGGCGTGGCGATCCTGCCATTTGCGCTGGTCGGCGACGTCGTAACCGCCCCGATCCAGTTGTTGCTGTTGGTTTTCAAGGGAGATGATTTCCTTTACCGAAAGTCCAGTGTGGTGAGCCGGGACTTTTTCACCAGCCGGCAAGACAATTCGAGCTCGGCGCTCGCTTCGCTCAGTCCCTCCCAGCGCACGGAGCTCGAAACCAAAGTCGCCTCACAGATCGACGCACTGGATGGCTCCTCGCAGAAGGTAACCGCTCTGGGCGTGCTGCCGGATGGAAGCGTGCAGACGGTTTCGCTCTCGGGCGAGGCGCTCGAGCAACTGCGCGAGCGCGCCCAGCCGGAGCAGATTTATCCGGACAGCAGCTGCGCGCTCTAGCGTCGCTCACCAACCGGTTGCAAGCCGATCGTAGCCGTCTCGCGTCATCGTCTCGGCCAGACGCTTGATCGCCGCCATTCTATTCGTTTCGGTGCGCAGCACGTCTCCCTCCACGAGGCGCGACGACCCGTCCGGCAGGAAGGCAACTTCGCGACTCGGGATGAAGTCCTCGAAACCCGTCACATCGATAGTCGACAGCGGTCGGCCGTTTTTCACTAGGCGCAGGCGCAAGCGAGCGGAGACGCGGTAGCTGCCAAGCTGACCGGCGACGGTAAGGACGGTGGGCCCGGTGTCGACGCTTAAAATCTCTCCTTCGATCCGAGCTTCGGAGTTGGGGCTGCCAGCCACCCCAGCACGCAGCAATTGCTCCCGGAAGGCTTGGGTGAAGACGGCTTCGACGCCCGGTTCGTTGGTGGCACGATAGGTTTCACCCAATCGAGTGATCGGGTTGCTTCCCGTACGGTTGACGAATACCGGCGCGTAAACCTCCCGGATGCCCTCAGGCAACGGAGCACCCCCCGCGGCGAAGCGGTATCCGCAGCTGGAAACCGGGGCGACCGAGAGCAAGAGCGCGGCAACGGCTCGGCGCCTGCTCACGGCAGGGACGCCTTCGCCAGTTGGAGAATCCGCTTGAAGTGCTTGGGCGGCACCGGGATCACCGATAAGCGCGACCGAGTAACCAAAGGAAAATCGGAGAATTCCTTCAGTCCCTTGATTTGCGCGAGCGAGACGGGGGAGGGAAAGGCTGTCAACGGTTCCACGTCGACGGATGCCCAATCCTCCTTCGGCGCGGTAGGGTCCTGGACGGGATCGGAAACGATCTTCGCGACGCCGACGATCTCCTTTCCCTCTCCCGAATGATAATAGAGGGCCAAATCTCCGGGCTTCATCTGGCGGAGGTTGTTGCGAGCCTCGAAATTGCGAACGCCGGTCCAACCCGTACGTCGCTCCTTTTCGAGTTGAGAATACGGATAGACGTCCGGCTCGCTCTTGATCAGCCAATACCGCGGTTCAGCCATCGAGCAAGCATCTCACCGCGGCCACTAACCTCAAGTCCTTTCGTGGACGTTGAGGCTAAGCGCTTCGAATGACTTTGCCGAAGCCGGACTCGGCCCCTTGGCTTGCCTGGGTCGCCGACCGGACATTCAACATCTGACTAATTGCCATTAAGGTGAGACCTACCAGGCCGAGCCCGGCCGCTTCCGCGTGGTGGCCCAGCAGGCCATGCAACAGGGAAACAGCCCCACCCCCCAACATCATCGACGCCGCAAACCAACCCGCCGCTCTGCTCATTTCCTTCGCTCCATTTCTTCGTAGACCCTAGAGTAGGGATGCCCCCGCACCGTTTCAATCAGTGGCCCACATGTTTCGGGTGGTCGCCGCGGGAAGGAAATTTTTTCCTGTTTGCTGGCGTCTCGTTACCCCCCCGCCCAGTCAAGCAGTTGAAATTGTGGATGTTGGTGAATCGGCCCCGTGGCACATCCGCTGCTAAGCGCTGCCAGCGGGATTGTTACGGCTCGATTGGCCCGTTCGCAGCGGCCAAAGGAGAGAACGATGGAGAAGAGGGCGACGGTTTGTTTAGCGGCGTTGGCAGCAGTCCTCGCTACAGGGTGTGCGCACCACAGTTCGTCTCAAATTCCGGTAGCCCAGGCGGAGGAGCCTTACCATATTGGTCCGGAGGACATTCTGGATATCGCGGTCTGGCGGGATCCAGATCTGTCCAAGACCCTCGCGGTACGCCCGGACGGCTTCATCTCCTTACCGATCGTTGGAGAGGTAAGGGCCGACGGCAAGACACCGAGCGAGTTGGCAGCTGAAATCAAAAAGAAGCTTTCTCCTTATGTCCAGCAGCCGAACGTGACGGTGATCGTCCGCGAGGTGAATTCGAGTCGGGTTTTTGTCACCGGCGAAGTCGCTCATCCTGGAGCCTTCCCCCTCAAAGGACGGGTATCGCTGCTGCAGGCGATCGCCCTGGCCGGAGGCTTTTCCGAGTTTGCGAACACCGACGGCATCCTGGTGATCCGGCCGGGCCAGGATGGCGGGCAAATACCGGTTCGCTACGACGATCTGATCGCGAGGAAGGACACGCGCAAGGATCTGTACCTTCGCGCGGGAGACACGGTGGTGGTTCCCTGAGGAAGAGCCGAGCGAGGGAGGGGCTCGCCTCGCATTGGGCGTGGCGGCCTGAGGATTCGCGGTGAAAAGGCGGGCATGAGGGCGTGATGGGTGCGGGGAGTGTTCAAAAAGTGCGGGCGGGGTGCCTGGCCTTCGCGATGCTTCTGATTGGAGCGCGCGCCGCGGGCGAGACGCAGGTCGTGCCCACGCTCAGGCTAGCGGCCGAAGAGCGCTACGACGATGACGCGCTACTGCGCACCTCACCACAGGGAGCTGGGCAGATGATTACCAAGCTCAGTCCCCAAATCGGCCTGAACGTGTCGGACGAAACGCTCGAAACGGGCGGCTGGTATGCGGCGGATTTTCTATTTCGTCACGGCTCGCATACGACCGATCTGGACCATCGCGCCGCCTTCACTTTCGATAAGAAATTCAGCCGCACCTTTGAGCTGGACAGCCAGCTCAACTTCTGGCGCGTATCGGATCCCACGGCCTTGCCGCGGCTCGGGATGGCACGCTCGCTCTCTCCAATCATGTACGGTCGGGGGCAGGTATCGGCCAAAATTGGGCTCTCGGAGCGGCTGTGGCTGCACCCGGGTTACCGCTTCGAGGGCGCGAAAATCTACGAGCCGGGCCGGCCGGGCGGGACAGCCCATACGCCCTTCGTCGAGCTCTGGTATCGAATCACCCGCCGAGCCGACCTCGGCGCGGAATATCGCTTTCAGTATTTTGGATTCGGCCCTCAATCGGCGGATGCCAACGGAATTTTCGCCGCCTATCGCTATCGCCTCGCGCGCCACACCGTGTTCACCGCGCACGCGGGTCCAGTTTTCTTCCGCGAGTATGCGACAGGTGGCAATCGTGGGTTTTTGCCGATGGTTCAGCTCGAGCTGACCCATGGGATAGGAGGTCGCTTCGACATTGGCTTGGCCATCGGCCACGACATTGTCGGCGCCACGGGTTTCACCAACGTGCTGTGGGCGGACTACGGTTCGCTGGCGCTTAGCTACAAGATTTCCGAGCCATTTCGGATCTTCGGTGCGGCCGCCTACTTCCGAAACGGCTTCGCTCCCAACCGCGACTGGACTGCCTTCAATTTCGGAACGCCGCACAGTGGAACGGCGCAGGGCTACAGCGTCGGAGGCGGCCTGGAATGGCGGGCGAGCAGTGTGGTCGCGGTGCAGGGAGCTTTCGACCGGTATGACCAGGTCGCGGCTCCGGATGCGTTGGCGGGCGTGAATCTCTCGAGGAACATCGGATCGATTCGTTTGGTGTTGACGGCGTTGTGAGCCACAGAGGAGGCACAAGATGGAGAGGGAGATGACGGCGGATCAGGTTCTGGCAGCGCTTTGGCGCCGGCGAAAGCTGGTTGTTGCCGTCTCTGCAATCGCCTTCGCGATCGGCGTGGCAGTGTTACTCGTGTTGCCGAGCACCTATCAGTCTTCGGTGGTGGTGCGAGTGGCTTCGCCCCGGCCGACGGAGGAGCTGGTGCCGCGAACCGTTGGCGAGTCGGTGGAGCAGCGACTGGTCACCGTTCGCCAGGAGCTGATGGGTCGTCCCGTGCTGCAAAAGGTGATCGAGGAATTCAAGCTCTATCCCAAGGTGCTCGCGCGCAAGGGAATGGAGGGGGCGATTGAGCAAATGCGCAGCGACCTACAGGTCAAGGTTGAGGGCGAGAACGCCTTCGAGCTGACTTATCAATACACCGATCCCAAGATCGCGGCGGCAGTCGCCAACCGATTGCCCGAGGTGTTTGCCGAACAGACCAGGACGTCGCGCCAGCAGCAGGCGCAGCGCGCCACCCAATTGTTCTCCGGCGAAGCCGAGGCTCTCAAGGCGTCCCTGGGGCAATGGGAAAGCAAGCTTGCTCAGTTCAAGATCGCGCACGCCGGTGAGCTTCCCGAGCAGCTCGAGGTGAACATGCGCACCCTGGAACGGATCGGATCGGAGCTGCACTCCAAATCCGATGAGCTTCGGGCGGCGGAGTCGCACCGATCCGAGCTGGTGTTCGCTCGGCATTCGATCGATACCCAAGCTGGCCGCCTGGAGTCGGCGGAAGCCGGCCTGGTCAGGGATTTGGTCGCGGCCCGAAGCACGATGACCGAGGACCACCCGGACATCCAGCGGATGGGCAAGGAGCTTTCCACCCTTCGACAGAAGAAGGACGAGGCTTTGACGCAGCTCGCGGAGGAGCGAGTGGAGCGAAATCGCGCCGGCGCGCGGGTGTCCCGGATCGAAGGCGAGATCGAAGACTTGCAAAAGCGCGCCGACATCTACCAGGCACGGCTGGATCGCACCCCGCGTTGGGCAGAAGAGTTGAGCTCGCTTCAGCGCGACTACGACATCACGAAGGAAAAGTACAAAAGCGTGGTTTCGCGCAAGGTCGAAGCTGAGCTGGCCCAGGCGCGAGACGAAAGCATTCGGGACGTGCACCAGATCAAGGAGCGATTGCCACTGCCAATTTTGGCGGTGGTACCGATCCTGAACGGGAAAGCGGAGCAGCGCAGGCTGATTCCCACTTCCGGTCGGACCCCGCTTTCGGGCGAAGCGGAGCTCAACTGAAGCTGTCGAAGCGATCGAGAAAGGAGAGATGAAAATGGAGCAGATATTGGACCAAGCAGCGAATTTCTTACCCCGGGTGGATGAAAGCGCGCTGGTTCCGGGTCGCGTCGACCGGCGGATTGTTACCCTGACTGCACCGGCATCGCGGGCGTCGGAGCAGTATCGCAGCCTTTATTATCGCCTCGATCGGATGCGCGGGCTTCGACCGTTGAAAACGGTGGCAGTGACCTCCGCGATGATCGGCGAAGGCAAGACACTGACTTGCGCGAATTTGGCGCTCACCGCGGCTTGCGCCAACCCAGAGAGAAGGATTCTTCTGATCGACGCGGATCTGCGGCGTGGGCAGGTGAGCGACTATCTCGGCGTTCGGTCTATTCCGGGATTGTCGGAGCTGCTTTCCGGCGACGCGGAGATCCCCGACGTGATCCAGCGGTTCAAGACTTCCTCGCTTGCGGTGATCACAGCGGGCAAAGTTGCTGAACAGCCTACCCAGCTGCTGGCAAGCTCCAAGATGAAGAGGCTGCTCGAGCTGGTACGCGAGGCGTTTGACGAAGTGTATATCGACATGCCTCCGTCGCTGCCGTTCGCGGACACCGCGATCTTGGGGCCTCACTGCGACGGAATCTTGATCGTGATTCGCGCCAATCTCACGCCGTTCAGGCAGGTGGCCGAGGCGGTCGAGCACTTGGCGGGCGCGCCGGTGATTGGGTGTGTACTCAACGCCGCGGCGGATTCCGCGGCACCATATTTGAAGAGTTACCTCCGATAGAAAGGAGACCGGGCAGACCAGGGGGCCGGCGGACGGGCGTTGGCGAGAAATGATTCGGGCCTTCCACCACTACTTCTCATCTAGAAAGCTGGCGCTCTTTCTGGTCGAGACCTCTGCGATCGCGATTGCTTCGTGGATCGGCGCGGCGGTCACGGCGCTGGCAGCGGTGCCGGCCCGGGGCGGTCTCCAAGTTGCAGAAGCCCTTCCGGCTCTTGCAACCACCGCTTTGGCGTTCGTGGCGACGTTCCAACTCGCGATGTACTTCAGCGATCTCTACGACTTGCGCGTAGCGACCGAGGACCGATCGCGAGGCGTCCGGGTCCTACGGGCGGTAGGGATCGCCGCCTTGATGATGGGGCTGACGATGATGGCGAGCCGATTCAATCCGCCCGAGGGGGCGCTGTTGGGGGGCGCCGCCGGAGCAATCTTCGGGATCGTTCTGGTTCGAATCGGGCTGCGCGGAGTGGTGGGCGAGCCCGAACGGATTCTGATCGTTGGAAACGGCAAGCGGGCCCGTTGGTTGGCGAAGGCCGCAGTCGAACAGGGAGAGTTCGGCTTCGAGGTCTGCGGAATGATCGATCCGCGCCGCAACTCGAATGACGGATCCGGGGAACAAACGATCGACGAAATCGCCGCCCGGCTCGACACTCAGTACGTGGTATTGGCTTCCGAGGATCCGCGCGGATCGGGTTGGTCGGAAGAGCTTCTGCGCTGCAGGATGGCCGGACGAAGGGTTTACGACATCCCCGGTTTTTGTGAGCGGGTGCTGCGTCGAATCCCGGTTTTGCACCTGCGCGCCTCCGATCTCGCTTTCGCGGACGAGCTGTCGATCTCGAACCTGCGAAGCATCACCAAGCGAGCCTGCGACATTGTGGCGGCGACCGCGCTTTTGGTGCTGGCGGCTCCCTTGTTGGTGCTGGTGGCACTCGCGATCAAGCTCGACTCGCCCGGGCCGGTCTTCTATCGGCAGGAGCGAATTGGGAAGAGCGGCAAGTCGTTTTGGCTCTGGAAATTTCGCAGCATGGCGAAGGATGCCGAAGCCAATGGAGCGATGTGGGCCCGTGAAAATGATGGCCGCGCCACGCGAGTGGGAAAGATTCTACGCAAAGCCCGAATCGACGAAGTCCCCCAAGCCTTCAACGTGCTGCTGGGACAAATGAGCTTCGTCGGGCCGCGCCCGGAGCGGCCGGTTTTCGTCGCTGAGTTGAAAAACCAGATTCCGTTCTACGAGCTGCGCGAGCTGGTCCCTCCAGGAATCACCGGGTGGGCGCAGATCCGTTACTCGTACGGAGCCTCGGTCGAGGACGCCCGAAACAAACTGGAATTCGACCTTTACTACCTCAGGAACGGGGGCCTGTTTTTGGATCTGATGATCATCTTTCACACCTTCAGGCATGTGCTGTTGGGCAGAGGAGCGAGATAGCCGGGGTCACAGCGGGCGGGAAAGGGCGGAAATGGTGGAAAGAGCAACGGATTTTGAGCAGGGCGTCTTGTTGCCGCTGCGAAAGCAGGCGCCGATCCAGGTGGTCTGCATCGGGGGCGGAACCGGACTACCGCTGGTACTTAAGGGATTGGCTCGCAGAGTGGGTAGACAGCACGATCAGCCGAGACTTCAGATCACGGCGATCGTGGCGATGAGCGACGACGGGGGAAGCTCCGGTCGGCTGCGGCGTTCGCGAGGGTCGCTGCCTCCTGGGGATGTGCGCAACTGCTTGGTCGCGCTGGCCAGCCGACGCAGCGAGCTCTCCCAGCTGTTTCAATATCGCTTCGACGGCGCAAGCGGTTTGGCGGGCCATGCAGTGGGAAATCTATTGATCGCCGCGCTCGCCGAGCTGAAGGGCGACTTTCTCGAGGCTGTGAAGGTAACCGCCAATTTGCTGAACGCGCGTGGCAGGGTGCTGCCCTGTACCACCGCCCCGGTGGAACTCTCGGCCCAACTGGCCGACAACACCGAGGTCCTTGGCGAGCGCAACATCCGACGCAACCGAGCGAAGATCGTCCGGGTGCACCTCAACCCGCGGCACCCTCCTGCGGCGGACGGAATTCTCGATGCGATTGCGGAGGCAGATCTGATTTCAATCGGTCCAGGCTCGCTGTACTCCAGCATTTTGCCGAATCTGCTGGTGGCCGGGATCGCCCCAGCTCTGCGCCAAACCCGGGCGCTTCGGGTTCTGATCGCAAATCTAATGAGCGAGCCGGGAGAGACCGACCAGATGGACTGTGTCGCGCACGTAAGAGCTGTGCAGGGTCACGCAGGCCCGATCCTCGATGCCGTCCTGATCAACGGAGCGCCGATCCGCGAAGCTCTTTTGGAGAAGTACGCCAAGCGCGGTTCCTTTCCAGTTACCGCCGACCGCGAAGAATTGCTCAAGTTGGGGGTGCTGCCAATCGAGGCCAACCTGTTGCGACGCGGGGTGCGGATTCGCCATGACAGCCGCCGCGTCACGCGCAGCCTGCTGCGGCTGGTCCGGAGTCAATTCTTGCCCCAAGCGTCATGAGCCCGAACCCACAGCGCCGCCCACCGCCAGCCTTGTCCGAAACACCGCAGGGCCCCGAACTTCGGCTGGTCGATTCGACTCCCACGCTCGAGATCCAGGAGCGTAGCAATCGATGGGACTTCGCTCGACTGGAGCCGCAGTGGAACCAATTGGCGAAGGGTACGGCGCCATTCAGTCAACATGCCTTCCTCAGGATTTGGCTCGACAACTTTGCGCCCCGGCAGAATCTCCGGCTGCTGCTGGCCTACGACAATCGTGAGCTGGTCGGCGCGCTGCCGCTGATTGAGGGCGGAACGTTTCTTGGTTTGCCGGTGCGACAACTGACGGCGGCGGCGAATCCACACTCGTGTCGCTTCGATTTGCTCGCGACGGAACCGGAGCGGGTCGGGCGTGCGTTCTTTGAGCGTTTGGCGGCTCGTCACGACTGGGATGTCTTGCGGATTAGCGACGTTCCGGACGGGGGTGGCGCCTGGCATCTGTACCGTGCCGCGCAGGAAGCGCAATTTCCCGTCGGCATCTGGGAGTCGATGCGTTCGCCGTACCTTCCTCTGCCGAAGGTCTATTCCAGCCTCGAAGAGAGGCTTCAGGGCAAATTCCGATCGAACCTGCGTCGACGGCGGCGGCGACTGTCCGAGCGGGGAGAAGTGAGGGTTGAACGTGTAACCGGGGGACCCGATCTGGATGCCAGGCTCGAGGAGGGCCTCGCTTTGGAGCGCTCCGGATGGAAGGGCCAGAGGGGTACGGCGATTGCGCAGGATAGGGGGACCCACGGATTCTATTCAGAGCTCGCCCGATCCGCGTCCTACGCGGGCCGGCTTTCGATGTTCTTTCTGCGGCTGGATGGGCGGGCGATCGCGTTTCATTACGGGCTGCAGAAGGACCAGCGCTACTTTCTGCTCAAACCGGCTTACGCCGAAGATCTGGCGGAGTGCAGCCCAGGCCAGCTGTTGATGGAAGAGGTGCTCAGGGACTGTGTCGCTCGAGGGATCGAGGAGCTGGACTTTCTGGGTCCCGACATGCCCTGGAAGCGTGACTGGACCCAGCACACCCGTGTGCACCACTGGCTCTTCGTCTTTCGCGATCACGCGTTGGGCCGAGCGCTGCGGCGAGCGAAGTTCGACTGGCTTCCAGCGCTCAAGCGGACGTTAAGCGGGAGACGCGAATGATTGCGAGCTTGTCCGAAGCCCCGCTGCTCGCGCCGGACCTACCGGCGCTCTGGCCCGGAATGCTGGTGCGCTCCGCTCGCCAAGCGCACCATTTGCCGTTTGGGTCGTGTTCCGCGCTGTACTTCTACTTCGCTCGCAACGCGATCTGGCACGCGGTGAAACTGCTGGGACTCGAGGGCTACGAGGTTTTGGCGCCCGCCTATCACCACGGAGTGGAGATTGAGGCGCTGCTCGCCGCCGGCGCGACGGTGCGTTTCTACCGGATTGGGCCGCGGTGGGACGTGGACCTCGACGACCTCGCGTCGAAGATCGGCGACCGCACGCGGGCGCTCTATTTGACTCACTATGCGGGATTTCCGGGGCCAACCCGGGAAATGTTGGCCCTTTGCCGCCATCACGGGCTTCGATTGATCGAAGACTGCGCCCTCTCGCTACTCTCCAGCGACGGCCGGCATCGGCTGGGCTCCTTTGGCGACGTGAGCATCTTTTGCCTCTACAAGACCCTTCCGGTTCCGAACGGAGGCGCGATGGTTTTCAACGCTGCGGTCGGCCGAATTCCAATGCCCTCGGTGTCCCCTTCCTGGGGGTCCACCACGGGTCACCTGCTCTCGTCGATCCTGCAAGGGATCGAGCTGCGAATGGGCAAGCCCGGAGCACTTGCCCGCAAGCTGATCCGAGTGCTCGGCCGCAGCGCGGCCAACGCCAGCGGGGTGGAACGAGTGGCGACCGGTACTCGTCACTTCGATCCGCGGCACGTCAACCTCGGAATCAGCGGTCTCAGCCAACGAATCGCAATGCGGCAGGACCTTGACGAAATCGTTCGGACCCGTCGGCGCAACTACCAGCTCTTGGCCACCGAGCTTGGGGCATGCCCGCCGCCTCTGCACCCGCGATTGCCGGACGGCGTGTGCCCGCTCTTTTACCCCTTGATCGTCGAGAACAAAGACGAGGTGCTGTCAAGGCTTCGCTCGCGCGGCGTTCAGGCGGTCGATTTTTGGCGCTTTTCACATCCGGCATGCGCGCTGGAATCCTTCCCGGATGTAGCGCGACTGCGCCAGACGGTAGTGGAGATTCCTTGTCACCAGGATCTGTCGCCGGCGCGAATCCGGAAAGTGGCGGCGGTGGTCCGGGCAGCGGTCAGCAACAAGGCGAGCTGAGCCATGATCCAGGTGGAGAAAATCTCCGATCCGATCCGTTTCGCGGCGATTCGAAGGGAATGGGACGAACTGATCGACGACAGCGACGCGGCGATTTTCAATTCTTGGGAGTGGATGTACCCATGGTTTCGTCGAATCGCTCCGGAGCGGAAACTCTTTATTCTCTCCGCTTGGAGCGATCAGGGGACGCTGGTCGGTGTTCTCCCCTTGGCCCTCGACCATCGCCAAGTCGGCGGACTCCCGGTGCGGCGACTCGCCTGGTTGGCGGAGACGCAAGTCGGCAGCGACTATCTCGAGGGCGTCGCGCGCCGCGGTTGGGAGCGCCCCGTCTTTCGCGCGTTCTCCGAGGAATTGCACGCGCGAGCGGATGATTGGGACCTCCTCGATCTGCTCGACTTGCCTACCGGAGCGCTCCTCTCGACATCGCTCAAGCACGCCTTTCGAGAATCTAGCTTCGAGATTCGCGGATCCGAGCGGTTCATTTGCCCCTTCGAGCCACTCGATCCCACCCAGCCCTTCGAAGCATTCCTTCGCAAGACCTCTCGCGGCGCGAATTACTTGCGGCGCCGGCGCTGGTTGGAGGCGCAGAAGGGATTCGAGATTCAAATCGAGGCTCGTCCGGAAAGGCTTCCGCTCGTGCTTGCCGAATTCTTCCAGTTGCACAGACTGCGCTGGCAGAGCGACGGCGGATCTCAAGGCATTCGGAGCGTGGAGGCCGAGGCGTTTCATCGGGATGCAACCCAGCTCCTGGCGGAACGCGGAAAGCTCCGCTTCTATACCCTCCGCCTGCAGGGCCAACCCCTCGCGACAGTCTACGGGTTGGTAGATCGTGGCAAATTCCTCTATTTCCAATCCGGGTACGATCCCGAATGGAGCAAACAGAGCGTTGGATTGGTGTTGGTGGGGGAAACTTTCCGCGACAGCCTCGCATCTGGCTTGCGCGAGTATGACTTCTTGCACGGGACCGAGCCCTACAAGCAAGACTGGACCAAGCAACAGCGGCGCACGGTCAACCTGAGAGTGTTCCGACGAGGCGGAACGGGCAGCCTCTGGAACCGTCGCGAACAGCTCGGCGCTCGAGCGCGACGCGTGCTGAAGCAGGCGTTACCCGCGCCATGGGCGGACGCCATCCGCCGCCTTCGCCGGTACTGGGCGCAGGCCTAGATCCGGCTCAGAGCCCCAACTGCTTTCGCAGCATCGCGATGCCCTGTTGAAGCATCGGAGGCTGCTGGTTTGGAGGTGCCTCAATTGCGTAACGCTCGAAGCTCGCCAGCGCGCCGCGGGGATTTCCCGCCTGAAGCGCCACCGCGCCATGGAACAAGAGGGCTTCGTATGCATCCGGATACGTTTCGAAGAGGTGCTCGAGTTCCGAAAGCGCCTGCTGACTGTTTCCCTGAACCGCCTTGAGGAAGGCGCGGTGGACGCGGTTCTCGGTGTGGAAGGGATCCCTTCCGGCGGCTCGTTCGGTGAGCTGACTCGCCTGCGACCAATCCTGCTCGTTGATCAGCTGGTGCGCGACGGCTACCGCGGCGTCCGGATCGTCAGGACGCTGCTGTAGGCGCGCCAATGCAGCCTTGAGCTCCGGGCT
>WNFC01001038.1_pt1 | contig 28481 bp, 23 predicted proteins | sample 5400541 | NCBI WGS metagenome assembly WNFC01 (sample SAMN13153342, study PRJNA577476) | soil metagenome | isolation source: 120 cm saprolite under Douglas fir tree site 2 hole 2 replicate 1 | place: USA:California | collected 2015-04-18
CCGCCACATTCCGGCCGGCGGGTACGAGTTAGAGAGGGCTGAAAAGCTAAAGTCTAATGCCATTCCGTCGGGATTCACCCCGCAAGCCGCGAAGGTTTCATGATCACGTAAATAAAGCGTCTCGTGAAGACGTTTTATTTTCGCGATCATGAAACGTCTCCTCTATTGGGCAAGGTTGCCACATCCAGGACACCTGCGCGACGAGATCAGCGAAAGTACGCCCCGTATGCCCTGGGGTTGGGGTGCGACGGCGCGGGCGCAGACCTCGGCCCTTCAATTTCTATCGCCAGGACGACGACCCTCCCCCAGGCAGACCATAGGCGGGGCCTGACCTGGACATAACCGGACCGAAGCCACTCAGTAAAGAGGCAGAATCCGTCACTTCGAGACAGTGCGTCTACCCTCGCCATGCGTACACTGGCGACACATAGGCTACAAATGGCGGGTCCTGGTGCCGGTGCCGGCAGCCTCGTCTGGCCCCCAGCGGACTCACTCGGGGGGCGGACCTGAGTGCGGGGAATGCGCGAGCGCAAACCAGCGCAAACCCTGTGCCCAGGCGCGGAGCTGTGCACCGGACACGGCATCCGCAGGAGGACACGGCATCCGCGAGCCAACACGGCATCCGCACCCGGAAACGGCAAAGTTACAGCAGCTTGAGCGTGGTGCTTCACGGCAGACAGGGCGTAACAGACTTAGGGGACGGGCTAACCGTGAAACGGGACGACGGATCCGACCCGGCCGAGCGAGCCGACCCGGCCGACCGGGCCGAGCGAGCCGACCCGGCCGGGCGAGCCGACCAGGCTGACGTCGGCGACCGCGCCAACCACGCCGCCGGCGCCAACCACGCCGGCGACCGCGCCAACCACCCCGCCGGCGCCAACCAGGCCAGCGGCAGTGTCGCGGATATCCCGGTGGCCGCGGGGAGCGTGCGCTGGGAGCGGCCCACCCTGCGAAGCTTCTGGAACGCGCTGGCCGACCCCGAACGGGAGGCGCTCGCAGCCGCGGGGGTGGAGGAGGTCTTCCGGCCCGGTGCGGTGCTGTGCCGCGCAGGCGACGACACCTCCCAGGTGATGATCATCGACTCCGGCTGGGTCAAGGTCAGCGTCAAAGCGACGACCCGGGAAGGCGAAGAAATCCTGGCGGTGCGCGGCCAGGGGGACGTCGTGGGGGAGCGAGCCGCGCTGACCACGCAGGTACGGTCGGCCACCGTGACGGCGCTCGATGAGGTGTCGGCGATGGTGGTCCCCGCGGACCGGTTCGCCGAGTTCCTGCGCGGCCATCCGCGCGCGGCCGAGGTGCTGGAACGTCAGGTAACGGAGCGCCGCGAAGAAGACCGGACGCGGCTCTTCCCCGGTGACCGGGCCGGCGCTGAGCGGCGCCTGGCCTGGCTGCTGTCTGACCTGGCCCAGCGCCGGGGCGGCGATCGGCACACGGTGTTCACCTTGCCGATGTCGCAGCAGGAACTCGCGGACTGGGCCGGGACCAGCGCCGACGCGGTCGGCCGGTTCCTGCGGTCATGGCGGGACCGCGGGATCATCGCGCGCAGCGAGCGGTCCCGCCGGCTGACCGTGGTCGACCTGGACGGGCTCGCCGCGCTGTGTGACGTCCCGCCGTCGGACCCGGGCACCAGCCGGCCACCAGGCGAAATCCACGGCATCGCCGCCCAGCAGACGGCCGCCCAGCAGACGGCCGCCCAGCAGACGGCGGCGGCGTGGCAGCAGGACTGGGCCGAGCCGCTGAACTGCTCGATCTTGTTCACCGACGTGGCCGGCTTCTCCGATCCGGTACGCAATGACAGTGACCGTGACGTGGTGCGCACGGCGATGTATGAGATTGTGCGGTCCGCGTTCGAGGCGTCGCGCGTGCCGTGGGCGGCCTGCTATCACGAGGACCGCGGCGACGGTGCCGTCATCGTGGTGCCGCCGAACATCTCCACGCAGCGCGTGGTCGACCCGCTGGTGCAGGAACTGGCGGACCGGCTGCGGCAGTACAACCGCCGGGCCAGCGACGTGGTGCGGATCCAGCTGCGGGCGGCGCTGCATATCGGGCCGGTCGGGAAGGACGCCGAAGGGCTCACCGGACAGGCCGTGATCGCCGCCGCGCGCATCGTGGATGCACCCGTGATCAAGCAAAGGCTCGCCGCTGAGCAGGCGGACCTGATCTTCGCGGCGTCCGACTACGTCTACGACCACGTCGTGCGGAGCTGCGACGGACGGGTGGATCCCGCTGCCTTCGAGCATGTGGAGTGCCAGGTCAAGGAGTCCCGCGTGTCGGCGTGGGTGCACCTGGCCGGGCGCGTGGTCCCGCCTCCGCCACACTTGACCCTGGAGGCGGCAGTCGACGCCCGGGCCAGCGGCCAGGCGCCGGCGAGCTACCCGGGCCCGCTGCCGGTCGCGGCGCCGCTCGGCATGCTCCCGCCCGACGTTCGGGGCCGGGACGGCCTGATCGGTGAGTTGCGCCGGGCGCTGCGGCCCTACCCGTGGCGGGCGAGCCGGGCGTTCGTGATCGCGGGGATGGGCGGTCTGGGCAAATCCACCATCGCCTTGACCGCGGCCCGGATGGCCAAGGACCGCGGTTACCGCGTGTGGTGGGTACGTGCGGCGGACTCGGCGCTGCTGACCAGCGGGATGCTCGAGGTGCTGCGGGAGCTCGGCGCGCCGGAATCGGTGACGGTGCCGGTGCGCGAAGGCGCGCGGACCGCGCCCGCGCGGGCGTGGGAATTCCTGAACGGCGAACATGTCGCCGGCCGGCGGTGGCTGCTGGTGTTCGAGGGCGCCGACAATCCCGCGGTGCTGGCCGGCGCCGACGCCGCCACGCCCGCCGACGGCACCGGCTGGCTGCGGGCCGACCCGGCCGGGATCGTGATCGTGACCACGCGCATCCGGGATCCGCAGGTCTGGGGCACCCGGGTCACGCTGCGCGAGCTCAAGCCGCTGGACGACGAGGCAGGCGCCGAGGTGCTCCGGGACCTGGCCCCGGAGGTGGCCGGTCCCGGCGGGCACGAGGCGCGCGACCTGTCCCGCCGCCTCGGCGGGCTGCCGCTGGCGCTGCACCTGGCGGGCGCCTACCTGGGGTCGCCCTTCGCGCGCTGGTCCACGTTCGCCGGCTACCGCCAGGCGCTGGACGGCGTGGAGCTGCCCGCGGCCCTCACCGATATCGAGGAACAGGGCGCGGACATCCACGCGACCGTCCAGCGCACCTGGGACCTGTCGCTCGACGCGCTCGCGGCCGAGGGCAGGCCGCAGGCCCGCCCGCTCCTGCTCGTGCTGTCCTGCTTCGCGCCCGCCACGCCCATCCCGGCCTGGCTGCTGCAACTGCCGCCGCTCGCCGAGCTGCTCGCCGACCGGACCGTCTCGCCGGGCATGATGGACAAAGACAATGGGGCCGAACGGCCTGGGCTGCGCGCTGGCCTGCAAGGCCTCTCGCGCACCGGGCTGATCGAGATCGCCAGCAGCGGCAGCCCGGCCGGCGTGAACGCCGTCACCGTGCACCCGGTGGTCGCCGACGCGAACCGTATCCGCCTGGCGGCCAGCGCCGCCGCCGAGCAGGCGGCGGTGCAGGGCACCGCCGTGGCCCTGCTTGAGGCGGCCGCGGCCGGGCTTGACCCCGCCAAGCCCGGCGACTGGCCGACCTGGCGGCTGCTCATGCCGCACGTGAACGCCACCATTGACCTGCTCGCCGACGACCTGGATCCCGCCGTGCTGGCCACGCTGCTCACGGTCAGCGGGATCGGCACCGAGGCCCTGCTGGGCGCCGGGAGGCTGGCCGCGGCCGAGAAACTCGCGCAGGCTAGCGTCGCGGCGGCGACCTTCCTCAGCCGCGACGACCCCGCCGCGATGACCGCGCGAGGCTACCTCGCGCGAACCCTGGTCCGCCGGGGCCGCAGCGGCGACGCCGAGACGATCTTCCGCGACCTGCTCGCCGACCGCATCCGGGTCCAGGGCGATGACCACCTCGACACCCTGGTCACCCGCCACGATCTGGCCGCCGCGATCGGCGTGCAGGGCCGCTACGGCGAAGCCGAGCAGCTGTACCGTCGGCTGCTCGCCGACGACTACCGGCTGCGCGGACCCGATCACCGGGAAACCCTGGCCGCCCGGTACAACCTGGCCCGGATGATCGGCCTGCAGGGCCGCTACACCGAAGCGGAGGAACTGAGCCGCCAGGTCCTCGACGTCCAGCGCCGGGTTCTCGGCCAGGATCATCCCGACTGCCTGGCGAGCCGCCAGAACCTCGCCCGGATCGCCGGGAAGGCCGGCCGTTACGCCGAGGCGGAACAGATGTACCGCCGGGTCCTGGCCGACCGGCGGCGGATCCTCGGTGACGACCACCCGGACACCTTGGCCACCCGCCACCGGCTGGCGCGGATCGTCGGCCTGCGGGGCCGCTACGGCGAGGCGGAGGAGCTGTGCAACCAGGTCCTGGAGGACCGGCACAGGCTGCTCGGCGAGGAGCACCCCGACAACCTGTCCACCAGGCACCGGCTGGCCCGGATGCTGGGCCTGCAGGGCCGCTACGCCGACGCGGAACCGTTGTTCCGGCAAGTGCTCGCCGCCCGGCGCCGCACCCTGGGCGCCGAACACCCCGACACCCTGTCCACCGAACACCGGCTCGGCTGGCTCATCGGGCGCCAGGGCCGCTATACCGAAGCAATCGACATCGTCAATCAGGTCCTCGGCGGCCGCCGGAACGTCCTCGGTGACGACCATCCCGACACCCTGGCCGCCCGCGAGACCCTGGCCTGGCTGACGGGCCTCCGCGGCAAGCCGGCCGAAGCCGACGAGCTGTGCCGCGAGGTGCTGGCCGACCGCCGTCGCGTCCTGGACGATGACCATCCTGACACGCTCATCACCCGCGGCACCCTGGCGTGGCTGACCGAACTGAGAGGCCGCCACGCCGACGCCGAACAGCAGTACCGCGACCTGCTCGCCGACCGGCAGCGCATCCTGGGCCCCAGCCACCCCGACACCCTCATCGCGCGCCAGGACGTAGCCCGGATGCTCGGCCTCCACCTGCGCTACGCCGAAGCCGAGCAACTGAGCCGCGAGGTCCTCGCCGACCGGCGCCGGCTCCTCGGCGACGACCACCCCGACACCCTCACCTCGCGCGCCACCCTGGCCCGCCTCGCCGCCCGCCAGGGCCGCCGCGCCGAAGCCGAGGAACTCTACCGCCAGGTGATCGCCGACCGCACTCGCGTCCTGGGCGCCCACCACCCCGACACCGCCGCCGTCCGAGCCGAACTAGCCCAGGCAGTGTCCGCCGTGATGGGCGCCGACCGCGGCCCCCCCAGCTGAACTCCGCCCGGCCTGCGGGCGCGTAGATATTGACGATCATGGCCGCGCGCGGCAGCCTTGGGGGAACAGTTGCTCAATGAGGAGGGGCTATGGCATGGCGGCTGGAGGGGACGTATTTCGAATCGTGCTCGTGTGATGCGGTCTGCCCGTGTACGTGGTCGGCGCTGACGGCGAAGGCGACGCTTGACCGGTGCCGGGCCCTGCTGGCCTATCACGTGGACTCGGGCGAGATTGACGAGGTCGATGTCAGCGGCCTGAGCTTCGCCTTGTTCCTGGACACTCCGCCGGTGATGAGCCAGGGCAACTGGCGGGTGGGTGTCTACCTGGATGAGGCCGCCTCCGACCGCCAGGCTGAGCAGCTCGGGACGGTCCTGTCCGGGCAGGCGGGCGGGCCGCCCGCGATGCTCGGGCCGCTGATCGGCGAGATGCTCGGCGTGGAGAAGGCGCGCATCACCTACAGCGAAGATGGCCGCGGCCACCATGTCAGGATCGGCGATGCCATTGACGTCGGGGTCGAGGACTTCGTGGCCATCGAGGGCCATGACCCGGTTCAGCTGACAAATGTGTTCCACCCGTCGAACACCACGTTGACGGTCGCGCCGGCTAATGCCGCGCACCTGTCGACGTTCGGGATCGACTGGGGACGCGAAGGGCAGAGCGGCTTTTCCGCCCCGTTCTCATGGTCCGGGTGAACAGCTCGGCCGAGCTGGCCCGGCCGCGGCCGGGCCTGGCCACCCGTGAGGCGGCGCTGCTGCTGATCGCGGCCGCGGGCGCCTGGGCCGGGACCGTGGCCCTGGCTCGCGGGATGACCGGGATGACCGGCACGATGGGTCTGGCCCTGGCCGTGTTCGTGCCGGTCTGGACGCTGATGATGGCCGCCATGATGCTGCCCTCGGTGTCGCCGGTGGCCTCGCTGTACGCCAAGACCGTGCAGCGGAACCGGACGGTGCGGATCGCCGGACTGGTGGCCGGCTACCTGGGTGCCTGGGCGGCGGCGGGGGTGCCCGCGTACGGGCTGGCCTGGCTCGCCGGCTGGCTGACCGGCCGGCATCCCGGCGCGGCGCACGTCCTCGCCGTGGCGGTCTTCGCTGGTTGCGGCGTTTACCAGCTAAGCCGCTTGAAGGACCGCTGCCTGGCCCATTGCCGCTCCCCGCTAGGGCTGCTGCTGCACTACGGCTCCTACCGCAGCCGGTTCAGGGACCTGCGCGTCGGCGTCCATCACGGCGGATACTGCCTGGGCTGCTGCTGGGCCCTGATGGTGATCCTCATCGCAGTCGGCGTGATGAATCTGGTGGCCATGGTCGGCCTGGCCGCGGTGATACTGATCGAGAAAACCTGGAGATGGGGCCCGGCGGCGGGCCGGCTGGCGGGCGTCGCCGCGCTGGCCCTGGCCGTGGCCATCATCTGGTTTCCCTGGCTCGCCCCGGGCCTGCACGCCGCGCCCCCGATGATGCACTGACGGCCGCGACGCGGCGCCAGTACTGGACCAGCAGCGTGGTCCGCCCGAACCACTGCTGGAAGCCGAGGCAGCCGAGTTCTGGATGCTGGCTCAGCACCTTCAGCATCCTGGGCATGGCCATCGCCACCGGCCACCACTTGCGGATACGCAGGGGATGGTTGAGCCGCATCCCGATCAGGAAAACGACGAAGTCCCCGTCGATGTCGGCCGTGTAACGACCTCGCTGGACCTCCACGGCCACTCCCCTCCCGCGCGATTCACCTTGCGACCAGCATGAACCAGAAGTGGTAGCTCAAACCAGAGGCAGCCCGGGTCCTCATCGCCGACCGAATAGCGCGGTTGATCAGCTGGCGACGATGTGCACATGCCAGGTCTGGCGAAGCGCCAGGGCGGGCAGCGCCTCGGATGGCGGCACGAGGGCCCGGCTGGGGCACGCCGTGCGGGTACAGCTCGGCCTCCATCGGGGTGACGCCGGTCCACCAGCGCTGCATCAGCGGGGTGTTCGCCGGGTCGGAGAGCGAGTCGGCGAACTGCGGGATGCCCGGCAGCCACCATGCTCCGGAGAAGCGCTGCACCATCGCCGCCGCGTGGCTGTCGGCCCACTGCTGAGTGGCGGTGTCACCCTTGCTGGCGGCCATGTCGGCCAGGTCGTACAGGCCGCGAATGGTGTACACGGCCACATCGACCGCGTCGGCGCCGAGCACGCTGGACTCGACGTTGCCCGCCCCGTCCGGCCACAGGTCGTCGCCGTTGGCCAGGCCGTCCATGGCGGTCTCAAACTGCCCGGCGGCGAGCAGGGCGAAGACCGTGTACTCCTGGTCGGTCGCGAACATCCACGGGTAGTCAGGGAAGCCCGCGCCCTCGAACCGTATGCTCGGCAGCGACCCGATGGGCGCTGGGTAGACGGTGCCCTCCTGGGTGTCGCGGATCTGCAGGTTGTCCGCCTGCTGGGTGAGATCGGCGAGGTCCTGCTTGCTCCAGGTGGCGGACTCGGCCAGAGCAGGGTCACCGGGCAGCGACAGCTGCGTGCGGCCGTCCACCTGCTGCCGCGCCGCGAGCTTCGCGGTCAGCTCGCCCGCCGGGTCCGCGCTGGCCGCCTGGAACTGCGCCTGGGCATCGGACAGGCCCTGGTCCGATCCCGCCACCGTGAACCAGATCGTCCGGCTGGCGCCCGCGGGCACGCTGACCGCATAGGTCAGCTCACCGCCCGCACCCTTGCCGTAGGCCGTGTCATCGCACCGGAACTTGTCGGGCTGTGAGCCGACCGGGCAGATGACCGGCGGATCCTGCGGGCCGCGGAACGCCGTACCCGTTGTGCCCGACGCCGGGGTGAGGCCGGTCGCGCCGACGACCGCGGCCCAGGCGTGCGGGGTGGCGTTGGCGACCGGCGGCGTTCCGGTCTCGGTGAATACGAGCTGGCGTCCGTTGAACGATGCCTGGTCGGGCAGGTTGCGAACTCACCGACAGCGTAGGGCTGGCCGATGCCATACCACCGCCGGGCAACGCCGGCCCCGCCCGCCCCGCGGACACGCCGCCAGCAGCGGCGAGGGCAGCAGGAGCTCTGGACGATGCGGTGGCTGGCGCCGCCGCGGCCACCGTGCAAACGGCAGACCGGCCGGCCCGCCGTCCTGCCGCGCTCGGCGCGTGGGCGGCCGCTCCCGGCCGGCCCGTCGCCGCCGTCACCGGCGACGGCGGCTTCGGCCAGTACGCCGCCGAACTCACCACCGCCGTGAAGTACGGCATCCCGGTCAAGCACGTACTGCTCGACAATCACTCCCTCGGCAAGATCGGCAAAGAGCAGCTCGCCGCCGGCTTCCCGGTCTGGCACACCTCCCTGCACAACCCGGACTGGGCCGCCTATGCCCGGCTGTGCGGGGCGACCGGGATCAAGGCCAGCCGCCTGGACCAGCTCGAGGAGGCCATGACCTGGCTGTTCGCCGCCGACGATCCCGCCATGCTGCACATCGAGCAGGACCCCGAGCTCGTGTAGCGCTCCGCCTGGATCGAGGTGCTCGCCGCGGCCTCCTGATGGGCCCGAACGCTCGCCTCGATCTATAATTGCCTGCGTTCTTCGTGCGTTCGGCTTTAATCTGCTCAGGCGGGGTAATCCGTAGGCGGGTCGCGGGGTTCGGATTTCTGGCAGCTGGGGAGGGCGCAAGTCATGAGCAGTCGCAGGCCTGGTGCAGGCAGCCGATGGTGATCACCGCAAACGGCCCGCTTCCGGCATTAGCCGACGTGGCCGTCACGGCATCACAGGCTGCGGGGGCCGACCTGCGCCTCCCGCGTCGCTGAGGGATACCGGCATGACCACCTTCCTCAGCGTCTGCTTGTACATCTTCGCCGGGTGCGCCGCGCTCGGGTTGCTGCCTGCCGCCCTTCTCGCCGCCAGGGCGCGCCAGCCCGCCATGATCGTGATGTCGCTCCTCATCGCCGCCTTCGTCATCTTCGTCCTGGTCAGCGCCGCCGGGGAACTGCCCAGGCACTGACTTGCGTCAGCTAGCGCGCCGGTAAGCCCGCACCGCGAGCGGCAGGAACACCACGAAGATGCCGGCCAGCCAGACCAGGCTCTTCCACAAGTTCGCCTCGACCGGGCCGCCGAGGGCCAGCGCCCGCATGGTGTCGATGACGTAGGTGACCGGCTGGTTCTTGGCGAAGGCCTGCAGCCAGCCCGGCATGGTCGGGATCGGCACGAACGCCGAGCTGAGGAACGTCAGCGGGAACAGCCAGATCAGCCCGAACGCCTGGACCGACTCCTCGTCGCCGATGGCCAGGCCCGTGTAGGCCGAGATGACGCAGATCGCCAGGCCGAACACGGTGGCGAGCAGCACCATGGCGACGGCCGGGAGCCAGCCGTTCATGAACCGGAAACCGACCGCGTACCCCACCGCCACGATGATCAGGATCGTCACCAGCATCCGCCCGGTGTCGGCCACCAGGCGCCCGGCGAGCACCGCCGAGCGGGCCATCGGCATGGACCGCAGCCGGTCGATCACGCCCTTCTTCAGTTCCTGGGCCAGCGCGATGGCCGTACCGAACGTGGCGAACGCCGCGGTCTGCCCGATGATCCCCGGCATCAGGAAATTGACGTAGCCGCCGGCCACACCACGCACCGGGATCGCGCCGCCGAACACGTACCGGAACAGCAAGACGAACATCACCGGCTGGATCACGGTGAACACGAGATACGCCGGTACCCGCAGCCAGACCAGCAGGTTGCGGCGAGTGATGGTGAGCGTGTCGGTCACCGCCCAGCCGAACCGGACGCGCAGGCCGGGCTCGCTCCGGGGCGCGCCGACCCTCTCAGCGACCGCGGTCACGATGCTGTCCTCTCTACGGCTTTGCTGGTACCTCGGCCGCGCCGGCGTCCGCGCCGGCGTCCGCTCGGCTGGTCTTCCTCTTCGGCCGCGTGCCCGGTCAGGGCCAGGAACACGTCATCGAGCGACGGCCGGCGCAACGCGAGATCGCGGACCTCGACACCCGCGGCGTCCAGGTGGCGCACCGCCTCGACCAGGGCGTCCGAGCCGCGGCCCCCGACGCCGACGCTGACCACGCCGGTTTCCTTGTCGGCGTGCGGCTCGCCCTCGCCGATCTTGGCGACCGCCGCGACCGCGTCGTCGATCCGGCTGCGGTCAGGCACGGTGAACTCGACCACATCCCCGCCGACCCGGCCCTTCAGCTCTTCGGACGTGCCCGCGGCGATCACCAGGCCGTGATCGATGACCACGATCTCGTTCGCTAGTTCGTCGGCCTCGTCGAGGTACTGGGTCGTCAGCAGGAGCGTGGTCCCGTCGGCCACCAGCGACCGGATTATGTCCCACATCCCGAGCCGCGACCGCGGGTCCAGGCCGGTGGTCGGCTCGTCGAGGAACAGCACCTTCGGCTGGCCGACCAGGCTGGCGCCCAGGTCCAGGCGCCGCTGCATGCCGCCCGAGTAGGTCTTGGCCGCCCGGTCGGCCGCATCGCTCAGGCCGAACTGCTCAAGCAGCTCGGTGGCGCGGCTGCGGGCTCGCGGCCAGCTCAGGTGGTACAGCCGCCCGATGATCTCCAGGTTCTCCCGGCCGGTGAGCTCCTCCTGAATGGCGGCCGACTGGCCGGCCAGCCCGATCGACCGGCGGACCGCGGCCGCCTCGCGCACCACGTCATAACCCTCGACCAGCGCCCGCCCCCCATCGGGGAGCAGCAACGTGGTCAGAATCCGCACCGCGGTCGTCTTGCCCGCTCCGTTGGGTCCCAGCACGCCGAGCACCGTCCCGCGCGGCACCGACAGGTCGATCCCGCGCAGCGCGCGCACCTCGCCGAACGACTTGGTCAATCCCTCCACGAGGATCGCAGGCTGCCCGCCGACCCCGTTGAACTGTGACATCCATCCTCCCGAAGAACCCACATCGTCCCCGTGCCCGAACCTACCGGCAACGCGGCGGCCCCGGCCAACCGAATACCTCCACCGCCCACGTGGTAAGACGAAACAACAACACAAACTCATCGCTACCCGCCAGGGAGGAGCTGAGGATGCCAGATGAGAGCCGTCATGAGTCCGCTGACCTCGGGGACTACTCGGTACAAGAGCCTGCTGACTCCCTGACGGGGGAACCGGGTGAGGCCGGGGACGATCCCCTGGACCGGGGAGTCATCCCGCCGGAGCGGTGGTCGGCCGGGATCAAGTTCGGCTCGACGGCCGACGAGCAGGAGTCGGGCGAGTCTCTGGACCAGCTGCTCGCCGAGGAGGAGCCGGACACCCCGTTCGACGTCGACGACGACCTGCCCGAAGACAGTGACGACGACGAGGAAGCCGATGAGTACCTCGACGGGCTGCTGCTTGACGACGGTCCGGATCCCCGGTCGGGCCGCCTGGTGGCCGAGGACGAGGGCGCCCATCCAGCCGCCGAGGCCGATCTCGTCGCCCGCGACGTCGGCATCGACGGCGGAGCGGCCACCGCGGAGGAGGCGGCGGTCCACGTGGTGGAAGACGACGACACCGACATCCGCTCCGATGACGACGGCTGAAGCGCAGAACAGACGGGGGACGACTCCCGAGATCATTGTCATCCGTTCGTCGAGACGAGTAACCCCCGCTCGTTAGGTACAAGAAATTACATTTACCACCCCGATGGGAGAGAATCTCGCCAGGGTCTGAACGGATGCGGCCCCGGCCGCCGGGACAGGCGGGGCCGAAGCGAGGGGAGAACGCGCATGCTGCCGGTCGCTGAGCTTCACATTCACATCGAGGGGACGCTTGAGCCCGAGCTGCTGGTCAAGCTCGCGCGGCGCAACGGCACCTGGATGCCCACCCTGGACGTCGACGAGCTGCGCGCCAAGTACCGGTTCGACAGCCTGCGGTCTTTCCTCGACCTGCACTACGCGAACCTGCGCGTGCTGAAGATCGAGCAGGACTTCTATGACCTGGCCCGCGCGTACCTGGCCCGGGCCGCGGCGGGCGGGGTGCGCCGGGCGGAGATCTTCTTTGACCCGCAGACGCACCTGGCCAACGGGGTGCCGCTCGAGGAGGTGTTCGGCGGGCTGACCGCCGCGCTGGCCGATGGGGCCTCCGATCACGGGATCTCCGCCGACCTGATCCTGTGCTTCCTGCGTGACCTGGGTCCGGACGCCGCCGACGCGGTGCTGCTGGCCTGTTTGCCGTTCCGGGACAGCTTCATCGGCGTCGGGCTCGACTCGACCGAGGTCGGTTACCCGCCCGCGCTCTTCGCGCAGGTGTACCAGCTGGCGGCGGCCGAAGGGCTGCGGCTGGTGGCCCACGCGGGCGAGGAGGGCGGCCCGGACTACGTGCGCGAGGCGCTAGACCTGCTCAACGTGGAGCGCGTCGACCACGGGGTGCGGTCCATGGAAGACCCAGAACTGGTCGCCAGGCTGCGCGACCAGCAGATCCCGCTGACCGTGTGCCCGCTGTCCAACGTCGCGTTGCGCGTCGTCGGCACGCTCGGCGATCACATGCTCCCCGGCATGCTGGACATGGGGCTGCTCGCCACGGTGAACAGCGACGACCCGGCGTACTTCGGCGGGTACGTGGACGACAACCTGGCCGCGGTGCAGCGTGCGTTCGGGTACGACGACGCCCAGCTCGCCGCGCTGGCCCGCAACTCGTTCGACGCCTGCTTCGCGCCCGAGGCGGACAAGCAGCGATGGAAGGCCGAGGTCGACAGCTGGCTCGCCGCCAGCGCTGCGAGCACCGCCAGCGCTGCGAGCACCGCCAGCGCCGCGAGCACCGCCAGCGCTGCCGCGACCTAGAACCCGTTCAGGAACTTCGCCACGATAGGGCCGCAGGTCGGCCCGCCGTTTCCGCCGGAGTTGACGACCAGCGCCGCGAACGCGATGTTGCCCTTGAAGCCCATCAGCCAGGCGTCGATCTTCAGCGGCTTGCTTGTCCCGTATTCGGCGGTCCCGGTCTTGGCGTAGCTGCCGGACGGCAGGCCCTGCCCGGCCGCGGTGCCCCTGGCCACCACCGAGGCCATCATCTCGTGCAGGCCGCTGACCACCGGAGCGGACAGCTGACTGGTCCCCGACGAGCCCGCGCCGCCCGTCACCAGCCGCGGCGCGCGCACCGTGCCGGTGTCGGCGGCCGCGGCGACCATCGCCATGTCCAGCGGCGAGACCAGGACCCGCCCTTGCCCGATGGAGGTGGCGGCCAGGTCAGCCTGACTGGCCGGCCGCGGGACCGAGCCGCCGAAGGCGACCAGCCCGAGGTGCAAGCTCTTGCCGAGCCCGAACATCGCCGCCGTCGACGGGAAGTCTGACGGCCTCAGGTGCCCGGTGGCCAGCCGGATGAAGGCGGTGTTGCACGATTCGGTGAACGCCTGCAGCATGTTGCTCACCGGCGCCTCGCTCTCGGCGTTGTGGAACACCTCGCCGTCGACCGTGGCCGTGCCCGGGCAGCTGGCCGCCGACCGCGGGGTGAGCCCGTGGCTGATCAGCGCGGTGGACGTGATCACCTTGAACGTCGAGCCGGGCGGGAACCCGCCGTCGATGGCCTGGTCGAAACCGCCAGAGTTGACTGACACCGCGGCCAGCACCGCCCCGGTAGAGGCGTTCACCGCGACCAGCGCGGCGCTCTTCTTCTCACCGGACAGCGCCGCCTCGGCCGCCCGCTGCACGGCCGGGTCGATCGTCGTGCTGACCGGTGTGCCCGGATGCGGCGGAAGCGTGGCCAGCGTAGCGACGTGCGTGCCGTCCTTGGCCACAACAGCCACGGTGGCGGCCGGAGTGCCGGCCAGTTGGCGCTCGTCCGCCTGCTCCAGGCCGGTCTGGCCGACGTCGCCCTGCGCGGTGTACGGCGCGCCGAGCTGGCCGAGTTCCTGCGCCGTCACCGGCCCGACCGTGCCCACGACCCCGGCGGTCAGGCCCGGCGTGATGGCGCTGAGCGCGGTGCCGGACTGGAACACCGTGCCCGGGATCGGATAGATGGTCGGCTTGAGCTGGTCGTAGCGCGCCCGGGTCACGGTGAAGACCGGCTCGAAGAAGGTCGGGTGGGCCTTGGCGGCGGTGACCGCGGTGCTCACCGCGTCCGCGGGGGCGCCGGCTGCGAGGAGCGCGGCGCGGAGCGAGGCGGCGTCCTTGATCAGGGCCCCCTCGACGCCGATCGTCACCACCTGGCCCTGGCTGGTCAGCGGCGTGCCGTGCGCGCCGAGGATGGCCGCGCGGGCCGGCCAGGTCGTCCGCAGGGACAGCTGGTCCGAGGCGCCCAGCTGCGGTGCGATGGTGGCCGGCGACCACTTCACCAGCCACTTCCCTTGCTGCAGCACGAGGTGCAAGGCCGACTTGATGGTGACGGTGCCCAGCCCGGCCAGCGTGAGCCGCTCGGTGACCGGCGCGCTGGCCGTCGAACCCTTCGTCTGCATCGTGCCGGCGGAAAAACTGGCCTGCCGGACGGTCAGGTTGCTGAACGCCGCCTGGTTCACCGGCATGAAGTCGGCCGGCGGGTCGCTGGTCAGCTGCCGCATCCCGGCCCAGTCCTGCCTGGCCCAGTCCGCGAGGTACGCGTTCGCGGTCGTCTGCGGCATGGGCGGCGAGCCGCTGCAGCCGCTCAGCAGGGCGCCGGCGAGCATCACGACCGCAAGGGCGGGCGGCAGGCATCGCCGCTGAGCACTCATGACCAGCAAGGGTACGCAACTCCGCGGAACCGCCGGCGGCATATGGTCACAGCAGCGAGTAAATTGCCCCCCAGTCGCCGGCGCGTACCCCGCCGTAATGTCGGTGCCCTCCGCTAGGGTCCGGCCCATGCGACTGCTGCACACCTCGGACTGGCACCTCGGCCGGTCACTGCACCGCGCGGACCTCCGGGCGGCGCAGTCAGCATTCCTCGATCACCTGGTGGAGGTGGCCCGCGCCGAGAAGGTGGACGCGGTCCTGGTCGCCGGGGACATCTACGACCGCGCGGTGCCGCCGGTGGACGCCGTCGAGCTGTGCGAGGACGCCCTGCTCAGGCTGCACGACACCGGGGCCAGGATCGTGCTGATCAGCGGCAACCACGACTCGGCGCGCAGGCTCGGGTTCGGCAGCGGCCTGCTGGACAAGGCGGGCGTGCACCTGCGCACCCGGCCCAGCGCGCTGGCCCGGCCGGTCCTGCTGGAGGACGCCCACGGCCCGGTGGCCGTCTACGGCGTGCCCTACCTCGAGCCCGACGCCGTGCGCGCCGAACTGCCCGAGGCCGGCCCAGCCCAGGAATCAGCGCCAGAACAGGCACCCCGTGGGCATGCCGGGGTGCTCGGCCACGCGGTCGCGTGCATCCGGGCCGACGCCGACGCCCGCGGCATCTGCCGCCGTGTCGTCATGGCGCACGGCTGGGTCACCGGGGGAGCGCCCAGCGAATCCGAGCGCGACATCACCGTCGGCGGCGTCGGCCAGGTCCCCGCGGAGCTGTTCGGCGGGTTCGCCTATGTGGCTCTCGGCCACCTGCACGGCCAGCAGACCGTCGCCGGGCACCTGCGCTACAGCGGCTCGCCGCTGCCGTACTCGTTCTCCGAGGCGTCGCACCGCAAGGGCAGCTGGCTGGTCGAGCTGGACGAGGACGGGACGGCGCACGTCGAGCAGGTGCCCGCGCCCGCCTTCCGCCGGCTGAGCGTGCTCCGCGGACGGCTCGCGGACCTGCTCGGCTCGGCTGACTTTGCCCGGCACGAGGGCGACTTCGTATCGGTCACGCTCACCGACCTGCGCCGTCCGGAGGGAGCGATGGACGCCCTGCGCACCCGGTTCCCGCACGTGCTGGTGCTCGCCTTCGAGCCGGAGGGCGTGCTGCCCGACGAGCGCGGCTACCGGGCCAGGACCGCGGGCCGCGACGACCTGGCCGTCGCCGCCGAGTTCGTCAGGCACGTCAGCCAGGAGCCGCCCACGGAAGGCGAGGAAGAACTGCTCAAAAGCGCGTTCGAGGCCGTCCGCACCGAAGAGGACGCCGACTGATGCGCCCGCACCGGCTGCGCGTGACCGCGTTCGGCGCGTTCGGCGGCACGGTGGAGGTCAGCTTCGACGACCTGGCCTCCTCCGGGCTGTTCCTGCTGCACGGCGAGACGGGCGCGGGCAAGACCACACTGCTCGACGCCATCGGGTTCGCGCTCTACGGCCGGGTGCCTGGTGAGCGCGGCAAGGCCAGGCGGCTGCGCTCGGATCATGCGGCGCCGGGCACGCCGACCGAGGTCCAGCTCGAGGCGACCCTCGGCGGCCGGCGGATGCGGATCACCCGCAAGCCAGAACAGGAACGCCGCAAGCTCCGCGGCGCCGGCACGACGACCGAGCAGGCGAAGGTCCTGCTCGAGGAGTCCACCGCCGGGTCCTGGCGCGCCGTCTCGACGCGGATGGGGGAGGCCGACGACGAAATCAAGGACCTGATGGGGATGTCGGCCGACCAGTTCTTCCAGGTCGTGCTGCTGCCGCAGGGGGAGTTCGCGAAGTTCCTGCACGCCGACGCCGGCGACCGGGCCAAGTTGCTGCAGCGGCTGTTCGGCACCGATAGGTTCCACGCGGTCGAGGAGTGGCTCGCCCGCCGGCGCAAGGCGACCGCGGACGAGATCAAGGAGGCCGAGCTCGGGATCTCCGAACTTCTGGCCCGGGCCGCCCAGGTCGCCGGTGTCCCGGTGCCGGACGACGTGGCCCAGCCGGCCGCCGCGTGGGCCGCGCAGCTCACCCAGGCCGCCGCCGCCGAAGCCGCCGCCAGCCAGGCCCAGGCCGCCGCCTGCCGCCGGGACCTCGACCAGGCGCTTGACGGGCAGCGCGACGCCGCGAGGCTCGCGGACCGGCAGCGTCGCCGCCGCGATGCGCTGCAGACCCGGGACGCGCTGGCCGCGGCCGAGGCCGGCCTGGCGGATCGCCGCGATGAGCTCGCCGCCGCCGCCCGCGCCGCCGACGTCGCGCACCAGCTCATCGAGGCCGAACGCACCGGCGACGGGCTCGCCCGGGCCAATACCGCCGAGGAGCAGGCCAGGGCCAAGGCCAGCGACCAGGCCGGCGCCGCGCCAGCCGCCACCGCCGCCGAACTCAGGAAAGCAGGCCAGCAGTTCGTCACGAGGTTCGGCCACCTGGAGGCGCTGCGATCGGAGTCCCGGCAGGCGGCCGACGAAGACGAGGCCGCCGCGTCAGCCAGGCAAGCCGCGGCCGCGCTGGCCGAACAGATCGACGCGGCCGGGCGGGAAGCCGCCACCCAGCGCCAGCAGCGCCCCGAGCTGAGCCGCGAGCGCGACCAGGCCCGCGAGGCCGGCCAGAAGCTCCCCGCCATCCGGGCCGAAGCCGACCGGTACCGCCGGGCCGCCGACGACGCGAGCGCCCTGGCCCGGGCCCGCGCCGACGCCAACCGCCAGGCCGAGGGCTACATCAACGCGAAGATAGAAGCCGCCGAGCTCCTCGTCGAGGCGGCCCGGCTGGGCATGGCGCGCATCGACGGCATGCGCGCCGAGCTCGCGGCCACCCTGGTCGACGGCGCGCCGTGCCCGGTCTGCGGCTCGCTCGACCACCCGGAGCTGTGCGAGCTCCGCGGCGAGCGGGTGACCCGCGACCAGGAGGAGGCCGCGGACGCCGAGGCCGCGCAAGCCGCCGAGAAGGCCGAGATGGCCGGGGCGAAGCTGGCCGCCGCCGACGTCCTGGTCGCCGACCTGTCGGCCCGGCTGGCCGACGCCGGGTTCACCGTGGGCGCGGACCTGGTCCAGGAGGTGACCAGGCTCAAAACCACCGCGCGCACCCTGGCGGCCGAAGCGGCTCAGCTGGCCGCCACCGCGGCCCGGCACAGCGACCTCCAGGCCGCGCTCGAGGCCCTCGACCAGGCCATCGCCGGCGCGGAGAAGCGCCTCGTAGAGCTGACCGAGCAGCGTGAGTCCGAACTCCGCCAGGCCACCGAAGCCGGCCAGCGTGCCGCCCGGCACCGCGATTCGCTGCTGGCCCAGCTCGGCGGCCGGCCCGACCTGGACACCGCGCTGAGCGCCGCCCGCCAGGCGGCCGACGCGCTCATCGCCGCCGCCGACGCGGCCGACGCCACCGCCCGCGCCGAACAAGACGCGCGGCGGGCCCGGGACCTGGCCATCCAGGCAGCGGCCGAGGCCGGGTTCGCCGGCCTGGACGCCGTCCGCCGCGCCCGGCGGGACGCCGCCTGGCGGACCGCGACCGACCAGGCCATCCGCGACCACGAGGCCTCGGCCCGGGCCGTCGCCGAGCTGCTATCCGATCCCGACCTCGACGTCCCCCTCGACCCGCCCGCCGACCTGGCCGGCGCGCAGGCCGCGGTCGAGTCGGCGCGCAAGGCCCACGACGACGCCGTGGCCGCCTACGACCGCGCCACGCACAAGGCCGAACAGCTCGCCGACCTCGCCCCCCAGCTCGCCGCGCGCCTGAACGACCTGAAGCCGCTGGCCGAGAAGGCCGCCGAGGCCCGCAGGCTCGCCGACCTCGCGGCCGGCCTGGGCGCCAACACGCTGCGGATGACCCTGTCGTCTTTCGTCTTGGCCGCCCGGCTGGAAGAGGTCGCGGCCGCCGCCAGCGAACGGCTGCTCAAGATGACCTCGGGCCGCTACTCGCTGGTGCACACCGACGCCCGCCGCGGCGCGGGCCGTTCCGGTCTCGGCCTGCTCGCCTGCGACACCTGGACCGGGGTGGACCGCGACACCAGCACGCTGTCCGGCGGCGAGACGTTCCTGGCCAGCCTGGCCCTCGCGCTCGGCCTGGCCGATGTGGTCACCGCCGAGGCGGGCGGGACCCGGATCGAGGCGCTGTTCGTCGACGAGGGCTTCGGCAGCCTGGACGAGGACACCCTCGAAGAGGTGATGACCGTGCTCGACGGCCTGCGCGAAGGCGGCCGCATGGTCGGCATCGTCAGCCACGTGGCCGAGCTCAGGCAGCGCATCCCCGCCCAGGTCCGCGTGCACAAGGGCCAGGCCGGCAGCCACCTGACCGTCCGCACCCACACCGCCTGAAAGATTTATCCCGAACGAGCCTGGTGCGTGCCGTCGCCCCCGCTCCGCCGCCTCCGCGGGGTTGGACGCGGACCCGGGCACGACGCACCATGGGGGAGTGCGCGCTATCCCCGCCCACCTCCCCAACCCCCTTCACTGGGGCGCCCTGAGCCGCAGGCGCAGGATGCTCATGGCCGTGCTGGCCCTGGTCGTCGTGGCGGGCGCCGTCACCGGCACGGTGCGCGCGCTGGCCGGGAGCCCCGCCATCCCCGCCGCCGGGGACAGCCGTCCGGGTGACGTGCTGCTCGTGCCGGGCTACGGCGGGAGCACCACCGCGCTCGACGCTCTCGCGGCCAGGATCAGGACGTCCGGCGGCCACGCCATCGTGGTCCAGCTCGCAGGCAATGGCACTGGTGACCTCCAGCTACAGGCGAACGTACTGAACGGGTACGTGAACCAGGCGCTGGCCGGGGGCTCAGGCCCGGTGACCGTGATCGGCTACTCGGCCGGGGGAGTGGTGGCCTGGCTGTGGGACGTGACCTACGACGGCGTGGCCAAGGCCCGCCGGATCATCACCCTGGGCTCCCCGCTGCACGGCGCGGATCTCGCCGCCGTCGGGGCGGCGAACGTGCCCGGCGTCTGCCCGGCCGCCTGCGAGGAACTGGTGCCGGGCAGTTCCATGCTGGCCCGCCTGCAAGGGACTGCCTCGGCCACCCGCCCGCCGTGGCTGTCGCTGTGGACCATCGATGACCAGGTGGTGCAACCGCAGCTTAACCAGCTCGACCCCGATCATGACGCGTCTCCGATCACGAGGAGCCCCCGATCTGGTCCGAGCCTGCCCCGGTCACCGAGAGCACGATCTCCTCGAGCGTGCGCTGGTGCGAGCCGATCGCGCTGACCCGCAGCCCCGCCCCGACCAGCCGCGCGTTGAGCGCGGCCGCGTCCTCGTAGCGGACCAGCAGCTGGCGTCCTTCCCGGTGCTCCACCTGCCCGTCGAGCAGCGCGGCCACCTGGTCGGCATCGGGGGTGTCGACCAGGATCCGGCCGGTGGGTGCACGCAGCGAAGCCAGGTCGTCCTGCAGGACCAGCCGCCCGGCGTCGAGGACCCCGACCCTGGTGCACAGCTGCTCGACCTCGGCCAGCAGGTGACTGGACACGAAGACGGTCACCCCGGTTTCGTTCAGTCCGATGAGGAGCTCCCGCAGGTCGCGAAGACCGCGCGGATCCAGGCCGTTGCCCGGCTCGTCCAGGATGAGCAGCCGCGGCCGGCGCATCAGCGCGGCGGCCAGGCCGAGGCGCTGCCGCATGCCCAGCGAGTAGGCCTTGACCGGCCGGCGGCCCACCCCGGCCAGCCCGACCTGTTCCAGCGCCTCATCGATCCGCTTCCCGCGGGTGCGCCGGGCTGCACCCGGGCCTGCCGCGTCCAGCAGCGCGAGGTTCGCCCGGCCCGACAGGTGCGGGTAGGCGGCCGGCTCCTCGATCAGCGCGCCGATCTGCGGCAGCACCTCCCGCGCGTACCTGGGGATCCGCTGGCCCATCACCTCGATCTCGCCGCTGGTGGCGTAGACCAGGCCGAGGAGCATCCGGACCAGTGTGGTCTTGCCCGAGCCGTTCGGTCCGAGCAGGCCGTACCGGTCTCCTTCGCGGACGTCAAGATCAACAGACTGCACCGCCGTGACGGCGCCGTAGCGTTTGGTAAGAGCCCGGGTGGTGATCACGGCAGCGTGTTCTGATCGGTCACGAGCGTGGTCGCCGCCTGCTCGAGTACCTGGGTACTGACCGTTCCCGCGATCAGGAAGGTGACAAAGCCGCCAGACGGCCGGACGATGACCGCGTTGATCAGCGGCGCGCTGATCAGCGCGCCCGTTCCGCCGGATACGCCGAGGGCCGTGCCGCCGGCCGATAGCGCGTCCGCGACCAGGTGGCGCCCGGCGTCGCCGCGCACCCCCAGGACGACGAACGTGGCCAGGCCGCCGCCGTAGACCCCGATCGCCTCGAAACCTTCCGGGACCGGGGCCCGTTGGCGGCCCGCCAGCTGCCGGGGCAGGGCCACCAGCCCCAGGTTGCTCAGCGCCCCGGCCAGGTTGCCGGCGCTGGTCACGGTGAATCCGGTGCCGGAGGCCCGCACGGGCGTCAGCGTCCGCGGGTCCGGCCGCCATGGGCTGACCTGGAAGAACTTGCTTTCCAGCGCCGGGCGGGCCGAGCCGCGGCCGAAAATCTCGACCATGAGCGGGAGCCCGCTGGCCGGGTCGGCCCAGATGTCGACCCGCCCGACGGTGGACGCGGGATCGGCGGGCGTCAGGCGCAGCCCGGTGGCGCTGCGGCCCGCGACCCGCAGCGGCGCGATCACGCTGAACGTCGCCTGCCGCCCGGCCTCGGACAGCAGGCGCAACGCCAGGGCCGGCGGCACCAGGTCGGCCGGGCGCGGCAGCCGGAACGTCTGCCGGCCGCGGACCTCGGTGAGCAACTCGTCGGCGGAATCCCAGATGTAGGAACGGCAGCCGCTGAGCTGGTAGGTGTCGCGTTCACCGGCGTCGGAGAGCACGTCCACCCGCCACCGGTTCGGCGTCGCCTGCCACACCCGCATCTTCGTCACGCCGTCGAGCAGTGACGTCAGGCCGGTCAGGCCAGCCAGCGGCGGCAGCCCGAACGTCGCGTTGCTTTCCGCGTACCCCGCATAGGACTCCTGCGCCGAGGCCAGGATGCGCCCGCGGAGCTGGCTGGCCGTCAGCGTGGGCACGCTCACGGGCAGTGCGCTGGCGATCACCGGCAACCCGCAGAGCAGGGCCAGGCCAACGGCTACCGCCGCCCACCTACATCGCCCAGACACCCCATAACGGTACGATAACTACCGGGTCTCAGGGGAGGTTTGGGCACCGCCTACAAAGGCGGCTCGCGCCTCTCGTCAGGAGGCCTTCTCTCGGTCTAGGATCGGAAACTGTCAGTAACGACCAGCAGTAACGACCAGCAAACCCTGACGAGACGGCTGTGGCGGGACGGACCGGTGTGTCAGAGGTGGCGAACGGGTAGGAATTCGTCATGGCAATAGATTCCGGTGTCCGGCGTATCGTCGTCGGCGTCGACGGCTCCGCGGAGTCCGTGGCCGCCCTCAGATGGGCATGCCGGGAGGCGAGTCTGCGCGCGGCCGAGGTCCTGGCCGTGATGGCCCTGGAGTCCGCATGTCACCAGGTCGCGAGCTATGCCGTCCCGGCGCCGAGGCAGTCCGGCGGAAGTTGGGGCGCGGCCCGTGAGGTGCTGCGCCGGTCGATCAGCGAGGCGGTGAGCCTGTTCCCCGGCGTCAGCGTGCGCACCGAGATAGCCGAAGGGCTCGCCGCGCGAATACTGCTCGACCAGGCGGCGGACGCCGACATGCTGGTGCTCGGCCGCAATTCGCACGCTCCCGACCCGTACCGGGCCGCCGGTCCCGTCATCCGGGTCTGCCTTCGCTCCGCCCGCTGCCCGGTCGTCATCATCGGCTCGCCGGACCCGGTCGCGCCAGACGCGGATCACGTGCCCGAGTCGTGGCAGCGGGCCCTGGAGGGCTCCGGAGCGGCCAGGTAGTAGCGGACCGGTCACGGCAAATCCGTAACGCTCGGTAGCCAGACCCCGCGCCGGCCGGGCGGCGGATAGCCGGTCGGGCCCTGGCGGGTAGCCTCGCGGTCATGGCGTCCTCAACGATCAGGGTGTGGCTCCCTGAGCAGGATTCGGTTGCGCTGATGGGCGGCCTGCCCGACGGGATGACGGCCGACGTGTGGACCGGGGGAGAGCAGTTGCCCGATTCGGCCGATGAGGTCGAGGTGGTGGTGCTGCCGTTCGGGGTGCCGTCCTCCCGGATGCCGGTCCTGGCCAAGCTGCCGCGGCTGCGGCTGATCCAGCTGATGTCGGCCGGCGCCGAGCGGACGATCCCCTTCGTCCCGCCCGGGGTCACGCTGTGCAATGCCCGCGGCGCGCACGACCCCGCGGTGGCCGAATGGATCATGGCCGTGATCTTGGCTCAGGTGCGGCAGCTGCCCAGGTTCGTGGTCGCGCAGCAGGCGGGAACCTGGGACTTTGCCGTAAGCGAGCCGTTGGCGGGCCAGACCGTGCTGATCGTGGGCTACGGCTCGATCGGCGAGGCGGTCGAGCGCCTGCTGGCCCCGTTCGGCGTGACGGTGGAACGCATCGCCCGGCACGCCCGGCCCGGCGTGTCGAGCATGGACGACCTGCCCACCGCCCTGCCGAAGGCCGACATCGTGATCCTGCTGGTGCCGGTCACCCCGGCCACGACCGGGCTGGTGGACGCGCGGTTCCTGGCCCAGATGCACGATGGCGCCCTGCTGGTCAACGCGGCCCGCGGCTCGATCGTGAACACCGGCGCGCTGCTCGCCGAGCTGCGGTCCGGGCGGCTGCGGGCCGCGCTGGACGTCACGGACCCCGAGCCGCTCCCGGCCGGGCATCCGCTCTGGTCCGCCCCCGGGCTGCTGCTCACGCCGCATGTCGCGGGGGCGACCACGGATGCCGTCCCGCGCGCCATGGCCGTCGTCCGGGACCAGTTGGCCCGGTACGCCGCGGGCGAGCCGCTGCTCAACAGCGTGGGTGAGCAGGGGTACTAACCGGGCCCGGGCCGGCCAATGAGACAATCGTTGGCGTGTCGTCCCTGGTAGAGGTGTCCCCTCCGGTTAGCGCCGCGCTGCAGGCCGGTTCGCCGGTCGTCGCGCTTGAGTCGACGATCATCTCGCACGGCCTGCCGCGTCCGGGCAACCTGGACGCCGCGCGGGAGTTCGAGGCGATCCTGGCCGGCCAGGGCGTGACCGCGGCCACGATCGCGCTCATCGACGGCGTGCCGACGATCGGCCTGGCGCCCGAGCAGCTCGAGCGGATCGCCACGGACGAGTCGGTGGTCAAGGTCAGCAGCCGTGACGTCGGCATCGCGATGGCCAGGAAGGTGACCGGCGGCACGACCGTGGCGGCCACGTCGTTGCTGGCCGCGCGGGCGGGCATCCGGGTGTTCGCGACCGGCGGCCTCGGCGGCGTGCATCGCGGCGCGAGCGAGTCCTTCGACGAGTCGGCGGACCTGACCGTGCTGTCCAGGACGCCGATCACGGTGGTCTCGGCCGGGGTGAAGTCCATCCTGGACATCCCGGCCACGCTGGAGCGGCTGGAGACGCTGAGCGTCGCTGTCGTCGGCTACCGCACCTCGCGCTTCCCGGCCTTCTGGCTCTCGGATTCCGGCTATGACCTGGACTGGCGCGTCGACACGCCCGAGGAGATCGCCGACATCATGGCGGCCAGGGAGTCCTTCGGCGAGCAGTCCGCCCTACTCGTCGCCAACCCGCTGCCGCCTGGCCGGCAGCTCGACCCGCAGGTGCTCGACCGCGCGCTCGAGAACGCGCTGGCGGCCGCGGCCGCGCAGGACATCCGCGGGAAGGCGGTCAGTCCCTTCCTGCTCGACCGGATCCAGCAAGTCACCGGTGGCGTCAGCGTCGAGGTGAACCTGCACATCGCCCGCGGCAACATCGACCTCGCCGCGAAAATCTCACAATCATGGTCCGAACGATCCGTCGTGCGTGTTGCCCCCTAGCACCACCACCCGCGCTGGCACCACCAGCCGCGCTAGCACCACCACCAGCCGCGCTAGCACCACCACCAGCCGCGCTAGCACCACTACCAGCCGCGCTAGCACCACTACCAGCCGCGCTGGCACCACTTCCGCCTGCCGGGTCGTGGTCTGCGGTGACGTGATCAACGACCTGCTCGTGAAGCCGCTCGACGGCGTCACGCCGGGCAGCGACACCCCGGCCACGATCCTCGCCCGGCCGGGCGGCTCCGCGGCCAACCAGGCCGCGTGGATGGCCCATTTCGGCGCGGACGTCGTGTTCGCCGGGCGGGCCGGCGCCCGCGACGCCGGCTACCACCGGCGGGAACTGGCCCGGGCGGGCGTCCGCGCGCACCTGGCCGCCGACCGCGAGGCCGAGACCGGCTCGATCGTGATCATGGTGGCCCCGGACGGGGAGCGGACCATGTTCACCGACCGGGGCGCGAACCTGCGGCTGCGGCGCTCCGACGTCCCGGCCGGGCTGCTCGACGGCGCGGCGGCGCTGCACCTCACCGGCTACACGTTCTGCGAGCCGCCGCTGCTCGAGGTGGCGCTCTGGCTGCTCGCCGAGGCCCGGGCCCGGGACCTGGCCGTTACCATCGACCCCGGTTCGGCCGCCTTCCTGGCCCGGATGGAGCCGACCGCGTTCCTACGCTGGACCGAAGGTGCCGCGGTGTGCTTCCCCAACCGTGACGAGGCCGCCGTGCTGACCGGTGAACCGGACCCGGTCTCCATGGCGGCCCGCCTGACCAGGCACTACGGTGCCGTGGTAGTGAAGCTCGGCGCCGAGGGCTGCATCCTGGCCGTGCCCGGCGAGGCGCCGGTCCTGATCGCCGCGCATCCGGCCGAGGCCAGGGACACCACCGGCGCCGGCGACGCGTTCTGCGGCGCCTTCATAAGCAGATGGCTGGCCAGCCGCCCCGCCGCCGACCTAGTCGGCGCGGCGGAGTTCGCCACCCAGGTCGCCGCCACGGTCGTGACGCGCTTCGGCGCGCGCCCCCTTTAGCGGCAAGCCAGCTTGCACCCAACTACTAGGCGGCGTGCTCCAGGCCGATCTCACCAGCACTCGCCTGGATGGCGTCGGTGACGATCTGCCGTGTCTCGTCCGGGCTGAGTTCGAACGCAGGCGTGCTCAACGGCGCGGCGGGCTTTCCAGACGGCGTCATAGAACGCCCGGATCTCGGCTTCGGTCGGTACGTAGGGCAGTTTCCTGGGGCGCGGGTGACTTCCACGCCCAGTTCCTCGCGCAGGTGCCGGAACACTTCCTTGAGGTAGGCGTAGTCCGGGGGCAGCCCAAGTAAGCCCGAAAGGGGCAATGGGCTGGGAAGAGGGCCGACCGGTCGTGTGGGCTAACGCGCGGCCTTGTCCGGCACTATGGGGTATGGATGGCGGATGCGGCCCTCGGTACTGGTACTGGTGAGCGCGCCTATTTAAGTGTCGTGAGTTCACCGGCGGATCCAGCTCGATGGTGGCCGCAGGTGACCTCCGGGGGCGTACCGGCTCCAGGTGCCAGCGGCTTGGGCGGCGAGTTCCCTCATCATCCGCTCCTTGGCGGCGATGCCCTCCGGGGTCAGCACGAGGTTCTTCACCCGCCGGTCCCGGAGGCTGGGCTCGCGGTGGACAAGCCCGTGCCGTTCGAACGTATCGGCGACGGCCGTGATGAACGAGGCGTCACAGGCCATCCGCGGCGCCAGCCCTTTCATCGTCATGACCTCGTCGAGCTTGAACAGCGCGAGCAGGTCACTGGGGGCGATGTCGAAGAGGTCGGCGATCGACTGGCTGATCGCGCCGGCCCGCTTCATGAGGTCCGTCAGCGCGTTCACGATATCGCGGTTCAGGCCGTTGACCTGGCGCGGGCGCGTGCCCTCAGTCGGTGGGCACCGCCAGCGGATCCACGCCAGACAGGTCCTCGCACGTAACCCGGATCGCGACCAGCGCGATGATCAGCGCCAGCAGGCCGATCCCCGCAGAGACCAGGAAGCCCTTCGAGAACCCCGTCGCCAGTGCGTGGGCGGTTATCTCCCTTTGCACGGCGGCAGTCAGCGGGTGACCGGCCGCCTTCGCGGCCACGACCGCCGAGGCGGTCTGGGACCGCAGGCTGGTCGCCACCGTGCTCCACGCGACCGTGCCGAGGAGCGCCAGCCCGATCGAGCCGCCGACCTGCTGGCCGACGTTGAGCAGGCTGGAGGCCACCCCGGCGTCGTCGTTGCGCACCTTGGTCAGCGAGACCAGGGACATCGGCACGAACAGCAGGCCAACGCCGGCCGCGGTGACCAGCATTGGGCCGAGCAGCCCGCCGGCGTAGCTGCTGTGCTCGGTGATCCGCGATAGCCAGGACATCCCGCCTGCCATGATCGCGCTGCCGGCGATCATCAGCGGCCGGGCGCCGATGCGGTTCACCGCCTGCGACGCGATCCCGGACGCCAGCATGATCACGGCGACGATCGGCAGGTAGGCGACGCCCGTCTTCAGCGCGCTGTAGCCCCATACGGTCTGCACGAAGATCGTGAGGAAGAAGAACATGCCGAATATCGCGGTGCCGACGCACAGGCTGATCAGGTAAGACCCGGTCCGGTCGCGGCTGCGCAGCACCCGCATCGGGAGCAGCGCGTGCTTGCTGCGGACCTCGATCACCCCAAACGCGGCCAGCAGCACCGCCGCGGCCGCCAGCGACACGATCACCTTGGTGTCCCCCCAATGCGAGACGCCGTTCGAGGTGGTCGCGGCGTTGGACAGCCCGTACACCAGGGCGGCGACTCCCGCGGTCGCGGTGATCGCGCCGGGCAGGTCGAAGCGCCCGGAGCGCCGCTCCGACTCGGGCAGCACGCGCGTCGCCAGCGCCGCGACGACGAGGCCGATCGGCACGTTGACGAACAGCACCCAGCGCCAGCTGAGGTAGTTGACCAGCAGGCCGCCGGCGATCAGGCCGACCGCGATTCCGGCCACGCTCATCGCCGCGTACACGCCCATCGCGCGGTTACGCGGCGGCCCCTCGGGGAAGGTGACGGCGATCAGCGACAGGGCGGTGGGCGCGGCCATCGCGCCGCCGACCCCCTGGACGGCCCGGGCGGTCAGCAGCCACGCCTGGTCGGTGGCGAACCCGCCGAGCAGTGACGCCAGCGCGAAGATCAGGATGCCGGCGATGAAGATCCGGCGGCGCCCCAGCAGGTCGCCGGATCTCCCGCCGAGCAGCAGCAGCCCGCCGAACACCAGGGTGTACGCGTTCACGACCCATTCCAGGTTCGACCCGGAGAAGCCGAGCGCGGTCTGGATGTGCGGCAGGGCGACGTTCACGATGGTCGCGTCCAGCACCACCATCAGCTGCGCGGTGGCGATGACAAGCAGAGCCAGGCCCAGGCGGCGCTGACCGCCTCCTGGGGCGGTGCTACCGGCTGGGGCGGCCGCCCGCGTGGTCATGGATCGTGTTTCGGACATGACGGTTTCTCCTAAATGCGTATGGCCGGTTCCGGGGTAGGTGCCGGGTTAGCCTGCGGAGGTCAAGGGCTCCAGCGGGCGCGGCGGGCGTAGCGGGGCTGCCAGATCTCCTGGTAGACCACGCGTAGCGGCGCGGGGAGCTGGGTGAGGACCGCCCGGGCCTGCACCTCAAGGGCGTCAATCCGCGGATCGACCCCCTCTGACCCGAATCCACGAGTAAGGCGGCGGATATTATCCACAGCCATGTAGATGATCTTGGAGTGGCTGGTCGCGTGGTGCGGGTATGACGATGGCCCGGGTGTCGCGCCGGGTTCGCAGGTTCGGGGCCTTTCTGCTGG
>WNFC01001039.1_pt1 | contig 28477 bp, 24 predicted proteins | sample 5400541 | NCBI WGS metagenome assembly WNFC01 (sample SAMN13153342, study PRJNA577476) | soil metagenome | isolation source: 120 cm saprolite under Douglas fir tree site 2 hole 2 replicate 1 | place: USA:California | collected 2015-04-18
CCTGCGTTCGACATAATTCGGGCTGTCTAGAGGTTCCGGCGAGGTGAAGGCGCAGGTCAGCGTGCCGCCATCCGCTCGCAGGCGCGGAAATGCCTAGAGACACGACCTTCGCTGGACTCGCTGAAAACACCTGGTTTATCCGGTATCGTCTAGAGACGATGTATGTGAAGACGACCAGCCGGACGAACAAGGACGGCACCCCCGTCCGCTACCTGCACCTGGCCCACAACCAGTGGGACCCGGCCGCGGGCCGCTCAGTGCCCAAGGTGCTGTACAGCTTCGGCCGCGAGGACACCCTGGACCGGGCCGCGATCAAACGGCTGGTCGCGTCTCTATCCAAGCTGCTGGACCCGGCCGGCACGCTGGCCGCGACCGCAGGCCCTGACCTGGTATTCCTGGAGTCCCGGCCGTTCGGCGGCGCGTTCGTGCTCGATACGCTGTGGCGGCGGCTGGGCATCGACAAGGTCATCACCGCCCTGGACGCCACCCCCCGGCGGGGCCGGCCCCGCGATGCGGCCGCCACCGAGCGGGTGCTGTTCGGCCTGGTCGCCAACCGGGCGCTGGCACCGTCCTCGAAACTGGCCGCCGCCGAATGGATCAGCAGCGACGTGCACATCGAGAATCTGCCCGGGATCGGCGAGCAGGCCTGCTACCGGGCGATGGACTGGCTGCACGACGCGCGCGAACGGCTGGAGGCCGGGGTCTTCGACAAGGTCGCCACCTTGCTGAATCTCGAGGCCGGCCTGTTGTTCTTCGACACCACCTCCACCTATTTCGAACTCGGCGAGCCCGATGAGCCGGTCGCCCGCGACGGCAAAGGCCGCCGGCTGCCCGGCGGCGGGCACGAGGGCGAGGAAGCGGAAAAGTCCGGGTTCCGCACCCACGGCAAATCCAAGGACTCCCGCGATGATCTGCCGCAGATCGTGATCGGGATGGCCGTCACCCGCGATGGCATCCCGGTGCGGTGCTGGTGCTGGCCCGGCAACGCCAGCGACCAGGTGGTGATCCGGCAGGTCAAGGACGAGATGCGGGACTGGACCCTATCTAAGATCGTGTGGGTGACCGACCGCGGGTTCTCCTCAGCTGAAAACCGCCGGTACCTGCGCTCGGGTGATCACCACTACATCATCGGGGAGAAACTGCGCTCCGGCTCGGCCGAGGTCAAGGCCGCGCTGTCCCGCCAGGGCCGCTACACCGGCATCGCCGGGAACATGCGGGTCAAGGAGGTGCGGATCAGCGAGCATGAACGGTTCGTGATCTGCTTCAACCCCGAGGCCGCCGACCGCGATGCGCATATGCGCGCCCAGCTCGTCGCGCAGCTGGAAGAACTGATCGACGGCTCCGACGCGCTGCCCGCCATGAAACGCGCGGAACTACGCGGGCGTATCTCGGCCAGGCCCGGACTGAACCGGTACCTGCGCGTCACCCCCGCCGGGCTGCTGCGCACCGGCAAGGCGAAGATCAAAACCGAGACCAACCTCGACGGCAAGTACCTGCTGCGATCCTCCGACCCGCACCTTTCCGCCGAGGACATCGCGCTCGGCTACAAGCAGCTGCTGGAAGTCGAACGCGGCTGGCGGGACATGAAACAGATCATCGACCTGCGGCCGGCCTGCCACCGCCTCGAAGAACGCATCCGCGCCCACGTGATCTTGTGCTGGCTGGCGCTGCTGCTGATCCGGATCATCGAGACCACCACCGGCGACACGTGGAACAACGTCCGCCGCCACCTGGACCGGCTGCACGCCGGCACGTTCACCGGCCCGGCCGGCGCCTTCCGGCAGCGCACCGAGCTGACCAAGCCGCAGCGGGACCTGCTCGCCAAGCTCGCCATCACCCCGCCGAAGCAGATCATCGCGCTCCAGCCCGCCTGACCCCCCGGGAACGATCTTCAAACCCCTAGAGACACGCCCCCGCGGCGTGCCTCGACGTGCTTCCCAGGTCACACCTTGTCTCCGGCCTCTAGAGCCGCCGAATTATGTCGAACGCAGGTAGAAGGCAGCCCAGACAGCCGAGACGACTACCACAGCACCTCCGGCTACAGCACCGTAACCAGCCACGGAGCCAGCCGCGGCGGCCCGCCGGTGGTCTCGTTCGAGAACGTGTCCAAGTATTACGGCAGGCTGCGGGCCGTTGACGGGCTGACCCTGGATTTGCGCGCCGGCGAGACCACCGCCTTGCTTGGCCCGAACGGCGCGGGCAAGTCGACCTCCCTTGACATGCTGCTCGCGCTGCGCAAACCCACCAGCGGACGACGCCACCAACGGAAACGCGCACGCGGAAGAGGCGATCTGACATGAGCGGCACACTGTTGCTGGCGAAGGCCGAAGTATCGAGGCTCCGGCGGAACAAGCGGTACCTGATCTTCACGTTCGCCTTGCCGGTGATGTTCTACCTGATCTTCGGGAGGCAGAACGCGAACGGGTACGGCGTCTCGTTCAAGGCCTTCTACATGATCGGAATGGCCTCCTTCGGCGCCTTCAGCGGGGCATTCAACAACAACGCGCTGCGCATCTCGCAGGAACGAAAGGATGGCTGGATCCGGCAACTGCGGCTCACGCCGCTGCCGGCCAACGCCTACGTGGTCGCCAAGATCCTGGTCTCGATGGCGACCACGGTGCCGTCGATCCTGATCGTGTTCCTGCTCGGCCGCTTCTACGGTGGCGTCCAGCTGCCGATCTGGAAGTGGATCGTGTGCGCGATCGCCATCTGGATCGGCACCTTGATCTTCGCGGCGCTGGCGGTGGCCATCGGCTACAAGCTTGACCCGGATTCGGTGCAGCCGGTCGCCATCGTCGTGTACTTCTTCTTCTCGATCTTCGGCGGCCTGTGGTTCCCGCTCAGCGGCGCCCTGCAGAAGTTCGGCGAATTCACGCCCACCTACCAGATCGTCAAGATCAGCACGGACGTGATCGGCCAGGGCAGCGCGGCGCTCGTCAACGTGGTCGGCGTCGTGGTCTGGTTCGCGATCTTCGTCGCGCTGGCCACTGTCGCGGTCCGCTCCACCGCCGAGACGGTCTGAACCAAAGAAACGGTCTGATGATCAGGGAGGCGCTGGCCGCGCTGCTCTCGTTCGAGGGCGAGTTCGAGGTGGTGGCCCAGGTCGGCTGCGGCGACGAGGTCATCGACGCCGCGAAGCATACCCACCCGGACGTGGCCGTGCTCGACATCGAGATGCCGGGCATGGACGGCCTGACCGCCGCCGCCGCGCTGAAGAAGCACAACCCGGACACCAAGATCGTGATCCTGACGACGTTCGGCCGGCCCGGGTTCCTGCGCCGCGCGATGGAGTCCGGCGTGTCCGCGTTCCTGGTCAAGGATTCCCCGGCCGACAAGCTCACGCAGACCATCCGCCGGGTGCTGGCCGGCGAGCGGGTCATCGACCCGGACCTGGCCGCCGCCGCCCTGGCTTACGGCGGCAGTCCGCTCACCCCGCGCGAGCGCGACGTGCTCGAGGCCTCCGCGGACGGCGGCACCATCGCGGAGGTCGCCGGCCAGCTCTATCTCTCCGAGGGCACGGTGCGGAACTACCTGTCCGCGTGCATCCAGAAGACCGGGGCCAGGAACCGCGCCGAGGCGCACCGGATCGCCTCCGAGCACGGCTGGCTCTAGACCATAGGATGAAGTGCGTGACTTCATCCGGATACTTGCGCTACCCGCACATTCTCGGCGATCTCCTCGTCTTCGCATCCGAGGACGACATCTGGCTGGCCCCCGCCGACGGCGGCCGGGCCTGGCGGCTGTCCGCCGACAGCGCTCAGGTGAGCTATCCGCGCTTCGCCCGCGACGGCTCCCGGATCGCCTGGACCAGCTGGCGGGACGGCAACCCGGAAATCTACACGGCCGACCCCGAAGGCGGCGACGCGAGCCGGCTCACCTACTGGGGCGACAACAGGACCCGCGCGGCCGGCTGGACGTCCGCCGGCGAGGTTCTCGCGGTCTCCGCCACCGGCCAGGCCGAGACCTACCTGACCTGGGCGTACGCGGTCCCGCTCGAGGGCTCGCCGCCGCGGCGGCTGCCGTTCGGCCCGGTGGCCGACCTGGCCCTGGAGGAGACGGGCACCGCCCTGCTCACCGGCCGGATGAACAACGAGCCCGCCTACTGGAAGCGCTACCGGGGCGGCACCCGGGGCAAGCTGTGGCTCGCTGACGCGGAGGACCCGCTATTCACCCGGGTGCTCGCCGACCTCGATGGCCAGCTCGGCGCCCCGATGCTGATCGCCGGCCGGCTGTTCTTCCTGTCCGACCACGAGGGCACCGGCAACATCTACTCGTGCGCGCTGGACGGCTTCGACATCGCCCGGCACACCGATCACGACGGCATGTACGTCAGGAACCCGTCCACCGACGGGCAGCGGATCGTCTATCATGTGGCCGGCGACATCTGGATCCTGGACGGGCCGGACGCGGAAGAGCCGCGCAAACTCGAAGTCACCCTCGGCTCGCCGGCCGCCGGCCGCGCGCCGAAGCTGATCTCGGCCAAAGACCACCTGGGCAGCCTGAACTGCGACCGGACCGGTCAGGCCAGCGTGGTCGAGGTGCGGGGCACGGTGCACTGGCTGACGCACAAGGACGGCCCGGCCCGCGCGCTGCACGTCGACTCCGGCGCCCGCGCGCGGCTGCCGCAGGTGCTCGGCGAGACCGGCCAGGTTGTCTGGGTCACGGACGCCGCCAGGGACGACGCGCTCGAGATCGGTTCGGCGATCGATGAGCCGGAGGCCGAGACCGTCCGGCTCGCCGAAGGCCTCCTCGGCAACGTGCTCAGCCTGGCCGCGTCCCCGGACGGGGCCACCGTCGCCGCCGTCGCCCACGACGGCAGGCTGCTGGCCGTCGACGTGGCGTCCGGGCAGGTCACGGAGCTGGCCGCGTCCGACGACGGGGCCATCGACGGGCTGGCCTGGTCGCCGGACTCGGCCTGGCTGGCCTGGTCCCAGCCCGGCCCGCAGCCGCTGCGCCGCATCCGCATGGCCCAAGTAACTCCGATTACCAGGATCGCCGACCGCGAGGTCGAGGTGATCGACGTGACCGACGGGCGCTTCACCGACACCGACCCGGTGTTCCTGCCCGACGGCCTCTACCTCGCGTTCATCTCCCGGCGCAGCTTCGACCCGGTGTACGACGCGCAGACCTTCGATATGTCGTTCCCCTTCGGCAGCCGCCCCTACCTGGTGCCGCTCGCCGCCGAGACCCCCTCCCCGTTCGGCCCGCTGCCAGGTGGCCGTCCGCTGGGCCAGGACGAAAAAGACAAATCAGATTCTCCCGAACGGACCGAGGTATCAGTGGACGCCGAAGCTCTCTCCGGCCGCGTGGTGGGCGTGCCCGTGATCGAGGCCAGGTACTCCGGGCTGCGTGCGGTCAAGGGCGGGCTGGCCTGGCTGCGCGAGCCGGTGGCCGGAGTGCTCGGCGAGGGCAGCGCCAACCCCGAGGACGAGACGCCGCGGCCGACCCTGGAGCGGTTCGACCTGCGCAAGCGCGAGGTCACCGAACTGGTCGGCGAGCTCGACTGGTTCGAGGTCAGCGGCGACGGCACCCGGCTGGTGGTCAAGGATCACGACGACCTGCGGGTGCTGCCGTCCGAGCACAAGGAGGACCACGGCTCGGGCGACGCGGTCACCGTCGATCTGTCCCGGGCCCGGTTCCAGGCCGATCCGGCCGCGCTGTGGCGGCACGCCTTCGCCGAGGCCGGGCGGCTGATGCGCCGCGACTTCTGGACCGCGGACATGTCCGGGGTGGACTGGGACGGGGTGCTCGACACCTACCGGCCGCTGCTCGACCGCGTGCGCAGCGCGGACGATTTCACCGACCTGCTGTGGGAGGTGGTCGCCGAGCTCGGCACGTCGCACTCCTACATCATCAAGGCGGGCGCGGACGGCTCAGATCGTGGCGCCGCGGCCATCGGCCTGCTCGGCGCGGACATCTCCCGGGATGGGTCCGGCCGCTGGGTGGTGGACCGGGTGCTGCCGGGCGAGTCGTCCGACCCACGGGCGCGCTCGCCGCTCGAGGCGCCCGGCGTGATGGTCCGGGCCGGGGACGAGCTGGTCGCGGTGGACGGGCGGCCGGTCGACCCGGTGCTGGGCCCCGCGCCGCTGCTGGCCGGGACGGTCGGCAAGCCGGTCGAGCTCACCATCCGGCCGCAGACCGCCGATCCGGAAGTCCGGCGGCGGGTCGCGGTCTTGCCGCTGCGCGACGAGCGGCGGCTGCGGTACCAGGACTGGGTGACCGGGCGGCGCCGCCTGGTCCGGGAGCTCGGCGAGGGACGGCTCGGCTACCTGCACATCCCGAACATGGTCGGCGAGGGCTGGGCCGACTTCCACCGCGACCTGCACACCGAGATGCGGTTCGACGCCCTGGTCATGGACGTGCGCGGCAACGGCGGCGGGCACATCTCCCAGCTGGTGGTGGAAAAACTGGCCCGCCGTGTCATCGGCTGGGACGAGGGGCGCTGGATTCAGCCGGTCTCCTACCCGCAGGACGGGCGGCGCGGGCCGGTCGTCACGGTGACCGACGAATTCGCCGGGTCCGACGGGGACATCGTCACGGCCGCGATCAAGCTGCTCGGGCTCGGCCCCGTGGTGGGCACCCGCACCTGGGGCGGCGTGATCGGCATCGACGGCATACCCGGCCACGAACTGATCGACGGCACCCACATGACCGTGCCCAGGTACGCGTTCTCGTTCGACGAGTACGGCTGGGGCGTGGAGAACTACGGCGTCGAGCCGGACGTGGAGGTGCTGTTCACGCCGGACGACTGGGCCGCGGGCCGTGACCCGCAGCTGGAGACCGCGGTGCGCCTCGCGCTCGAGGCGCTGGAGAAGCAGCCGCCTAAGGTGCCGGCCGACCCGCTGACCGGGCCGTCCAAAGCCCGCCCGCCGCTGCCTCCCCGGGAATCCCGGCCATCGCGCGGGCCGGGCCGGGGGCCGCAGGGCGCCGCCTGATGTCGTCCGGATACCTGCGGTACCCGCACCTCCATGGCGACCTGCTCACCTTCGTGGCCGGCGACGCCGTCTGGCTCGCCCCGGCCGCGGGCGGCCGCGCCTGGCGGTTGTCCGCCGACGACGCGCCGGTGAGCTACCCGCGGTTCTCCCGCGACGGAACCCGGGTGGCCTGGAGCAGCGGGCGGGACGGAAACCCCGAGGTTTATTCGGCCGATACCGAGGGCAGCGCGGCGGTCAGGCTCACCTACTGGGGTGACCCGCAAACCAGGGTCACCGGGTGGACCACGGCGGGCGAGGTGCTGGCCATCACCTCGGCTCACCAGCCAGCCGCGAAGTACCGGCGGGCCTACGCCGTCCCCGGCGACGGCACGCCGCCGCGCCTGCTGCCGTTCGGCGCCGTCAACGACGTGGCCATCGAGGACGCGGGCGCCGCCCTGCTCACCGGGAGCGTGGCCGGCGAGCCCGCGTTCTGGAAGCGGTACCGGGGCGGCCGGGCCGGCAAGCTGTGGATCGCCACCCCCACCCCCTACCCACCTCCCCTTCCCTCTTCGCTCCCCCCTCTCTCCCTCTTCACCCGGGTGCTCGCGGACCTGGGGGGCCAGCTGGCCAGCCCGATGCTGATCGGCGGCCGGCTGTTCTTCCTGTCCGATCACGAGGGCACCGGCAACATCTACTCCTGCGCGCTGGACGGCACCGGCGTGGCCCGGCACACCGATCACGACGGCATGTACGTCAGGAACCCGTCCACCGACGGGCAGCGGATCGTGTACCACGTGGCCGGCGACGTCTGGATCCTGGACGGCCCGGACGCGCCGGAGCCGCGCCGGATCGAGGTCTCGCTCGGCTCCCCGGCCGCGGCCCGGGCGCCCCGGCTGATCTCCGCGAAAGACCACCTGGGCGCCCTGGACTGCGATAAGACCGGTCAGGCCAGCGTGGTGGAGGTGCGCGGCACGGTGCACTGGCTGACGCACAAGGACGGCCCGGCCCGCGCCCCGCACGTCGACCCCCGGGCCCGGGCCCGGCTGCCGCGCGTCCTTGGCGACACCGGCCAGGTGATGTGGGTCACCGATGCCGCGGGCGCCGATGCGCTCGAGATCGCCAGCGTGGACGGCGCCAGCCAGGCCGGTGCTCGCGGGGAAGGAGCCGGTGACACCGGGGTCGTTCGGCTCGCCGAAGGCCTTCTGGGGCACGTGACCAGCCTGGCTGCTTCCCCGGACGGGGCTACGGTGGCCGCCGCCGCGCACGACGGCAGGCTGCGCGTCGTCGACGTGGCGTCCGGGCAGGTCACGGAGCTGGCCGCGGCCGACGACGGGGCCATCGACGGGCTGGCCTGGTCGCCGGACTCGGCCTGGCTGGCCTGGTCCCAGCCCGGGATCAGGCCGCTGGCCCGGATCAGGGTGGCCCATGTCTCCCCAAGAGCCCCGACCTCCCCAACGGGCAGCATCGCGGACGGCGAGGTCATCGACGTGACCGACGGGCGGTTCGCCGACACCAACCCCGTCTTCACCGCCGACGGCCTGTACCTGGCCTTCCTGTCCCAGCGCACGTTCGACCCGGTCTACGACTCGCACACGTTCGACCTGTCGTTCCCGTTCGGCAGCCGGCCCTACCTGGTGCCGCTCGCGGCGGGAACCCCGTCGCCGTTCGGGCCGATGCCGGACGGACGGCCGCTGGGCCAGGAAAACGGCGAGGACCCCGACGGTGAGCCGGCCGTCACCGTCGACGCGGACGGCCTGGCCGAACGGGTGATCGCCATCCCGGTGGAGGAGGCCCGCTACCGGTACCTGCGCCCGGTCAAGGGCGGCCTGGTGTGGCTGCGCGCCCCGGTCGCCGGCGTGCTCGGCGAGGGCGGCGCCGGCCCGGACGACGACCGGCCGCGTCCGGCGCTGCAGCGGTTCGACCTGCGCAAGCGCGAGGTCAAGGAGCTGGTGGGCGCCCTGGACTGGTTCCGGGTCAGCGGCGACGGCACCCGGCTCGTGGTCCGCGACCACGATGAGCTGCGGGTGCTGCCGTCCGCGCGCAAGCACGACGACGCCGGGCAGACCGTCACCGTCGATGCGTCCCGGGCCAGGTTCCAGGCCGACCCGGCCGCGCTCTGGCGGCACGCCTACGGCGAGGCCGGGCGGTTCATGCGCCGGGACTACTGGGTGCCCGGCATGTCCGGGGTGGACTGGGACGGCGTGCTCGATGAGTACCGCCCGCTGCTGGACCGGATCCGCGGCGCGGCCGACTTCGCCGACCTGCTCTGGGAGGTGTTCGGTGAGCTCGGCACGTCGCACGCGTACGTGACCGCGGCCCACGACGGCGCGCGGAACTACACCCCGGTGGGCCAGCTCGGCGCGGACATCTCGCGCGACGCTTCCGGCCGCTGGGTGGTGGACCGGGTGCTGCCGGGCGAGTCGTCCGACCCGCGGGCGCTGTCGCCGCTGGCCGCGCCGGGTGTCGCGGTGAATCCCGGCGACCAGCTGGTCGCGGTGGACGGGCAGCCGGTCGACCCGCGGCGCGGCCCCTGGCCGCTGCTGGCCGGCACGGCGGGCAAGCCGGTCGAGCTGACCCTACTGTCCGGGGGGACGACCCCCCCAGACCCCCCCGCTCCTGGGGGGACCCATCCCCCCGGACCCCCCTTGGGGGGGACCCATCCCCCCGGACCCCCCTTGCGCCGGGTGGTCGTGGTGCCGTTGCGCGACGAGCGGCGGCTGCGCTACCAGGACTGGGTGGCCGACCGGCGCCGCCTGGTCCGCGAGCTCAGCGAGGGACGGCTCGGCTACCTGCACATCCCGGACATGATGGGCGAGGGCTGGGCGCACTTCCACCGTGACCTGCGGACCGAGATGGCCCGCGACGGGCTGATCTTCGACGTGCGCGGGAACAGCGGCGGGCACATCTCGGAGCTGGTCGTGGAGAAGCTCGCCCGCCGCGTCATCGCCTGGGGGATGGGCCGCTGGCTGCGGCCGGAAACCTACCCGCAGGAGGCACGCCGCGGCCCGCTGGTCACCGTGGCCGACGAGTTCGCCGGGTCCGACGGCGACATCGTCACTGCCGCGATCAAGCTGCTCGCCCTCGGCCCGGTGGTCGGCACCCGCACCTGGGGCGGCGTGATCGGCATCGAGGGCCGCCAGGGCCTGGTCGACGGCACCGCCGTCACCGTGCCGAGGTACGCGTTCTTCTTCGACCGGTACGGCTGGGGGGTGGAGAACCACGGCGTCGACCCGGACGTGGAGGTGCTGATCACGCCGGACGACTGGGCCGCGGGCCGCGACCCGCAGCTGGAGACCGCGGTGCAGCTCGCCCTGGAGGCACTGGACAAGCAGCCGCCCCCGGCCCCGCCGGACACCGCCACCGGCCCGGTCAAGTCCCGCCGTCCGCTGCCGCCCCGGCAAGCCCAGCCCTCGCTTTCCTCCCATGGCTCGAGTGCCGGATGACGGCCGAACCTGCTCAGCTGCGGCCACACCGGATCCGGGCGCTCACCATCATGTTCGGCGTCGCGGTCGTCGTGCTGACCGCCGACGCGATCTCCAAGGCCCTGGTGCTGCACAAGCTGCCGGGACATCCGCCCGTCAAGCTGCTCGACGGGCTGATCACGCTGAACCTCACCTTCAACGCCGGGGCCGCGTTCGGCGTCGGCACGTCCTACACCGCGGTCATCGCCCTGATCGTGTGCAGCGTCATCGTCTCCATCATCCGCACGGCCCGGCGGCTGCGCAGCCTGGCCTGGACGATCGCGCTCGGGCTGCTCCTCGGCGGGGCGATGGGGAACCTGGGCGACCGGTTGTTCCGGGCGCCCCGCCTGCTGCGCGGCCGGGTCGTGGACTGGATCAACCTGCCGCACTTCCCGTGGACGTTCAACCTCGCCGACGCGTCGATCACCTGCGCGGCCGTGCTGATCGCCGTGCTGGCGCTGCGCGGCGTCCGGATCGACGGAACATCCCCGGCGCACGCCGCCGACCGGATAGACGGGCCCTCCCCGCCGCCCGCCTCTGGCCGGATGGACGGAACATCCCCGCCGCCCGCCTCTGGCCGGATCGACGGGCCGTCCCCGCCGCCCGCCTCTGGCCGGATCGACGGGCCGTCCCCGCCGCCCGCCTCTGGCCGGATCGACGGGACCTCCCCGGCGCGGGCCCGTGACCGTGACGGCGGCGCGCGGCTGGCGGACCCCTCGTGAGCCAGGACCGGATCCGGGCCAGCTACGACGCCGTCGCGGGCGCCTACGCCGAGGCGCTGAGCGACGAACTGCGAGGCAAGCCGCTGGACCGCGCCCTGCTGACCGCCTTCGCCGAGCAGGTCCGCGAGGCAGGCCAGGGCCTCCGGGGTCCCCGGGGCCAGGCCCGCGTGTGGGACGTGGGCTGCGGCCCGGGTCACGTCACCGCGTTCCTGGCCGGGCTCGGCCTGCACGCGGCCGGCGTCGACCTGTCGGACGCGATGGTCGCGCAGGCCAGGAAGCGCCACCCAGACCTCGAGTTCAGCACCGGCTCGATGACCGCGCTGCCCGCCCCCGATGGTTCCTGGGATGGCCTGGTCAGCTTCTACTCGCTGATTCACATGATCGACGACGCCGACCTGCGCGCCGCGCTGGCCGAGCACCGCCGGGTGCTGGCCGACGGCGGCCTGCTCCTGCTCGCGGTGCACGTCGGCCCTGAGGTGCGGCACTTGACCGACTGGTTCGGCGCCGAGGTCGACGTCTCGTTCCGCTTCTTCGACCCCGCCTGGCTCAGCGCCGAACTAGAGCACGCCGGCTTCACCATCGAATCCCTCACCCGCCGCCAGCCCTACCCCGACACCGAAGTCCCCACCCCCCGCGCCTACTTCCAGGCCCGCGCCCAGTAACTGGCCACCCATCCGCGGCCCCCCACCCGCACCCAGCAGCCGCGCCCACCCCGAGGTGACGGCACCCCCGAAACGAGTCACCCCCACCAGAGTTACTAAAGGTGCTCCTGAGTGCGATCCGCCGCGGCATCCCATCATCGTGGATCAAAACTCCCCCGCGTCGAGGAGCCCGGCCACCAGCGCCGTCCCCAGGCCGCTCGAACCACCGGTGATCACTGCCGTCGCCTTCATCTGGTCACCCCTGCCACCGACAGCTTCGCTCTCGCCCCGGATCCCGGTGCCGACCACGATCACCAACGTCATCGCGACGCTGAAGGGGAACGCGTCACCCGGACGCTTCTATGTCGTTACCGGGCACCTGGACTCCCGGGTAACCGACGTGCTGAACTTCACCAGCGACGCTCCCGGTGCCGATGACGACGCCTCCGGCGTCGCGGTCGTGCTCGAGCTGGCCCGGCTGTTCGCCACTCGCCAGTTCGCCGGCACCCTGGTGTTCGCCACCGTCGCCGGAGAAGAGCAGGGCCTGTACGGCTCGGCCTTCATGGCGGCGCAGATGAAGGCGGCCGGCGGCGACGTGCAGGGCATGTTCAGCAACGATATTGTGGGGGCGAGCCGGGCCTGGGATGGCACCCGGCCCGATCCGCATACCGTGCGGCTGTTCGTGGAGGGCGTCCCGACCGCCGTGACCCCCGCGCAGGTCGCGATCATGCAGTCGGTCGGCGGCGAGAACGACGGGACCTCGCGCCAGCTGGCCCGGTTCGTCAAGGACGTGGCGCCGTTCGACCTGACCGGCATGAACGTCCGGGTGATCTGGCGGCGCGACCGGTACCTGCGCGGCAGCGACCACATCTCTTTCCAGGCCCAGGGTTACCCGGCGGGCAGGTTCACCGAGCCGCGGGAGAACTTCAACCACGAGCACCAGGACACGCGGGTCGTCAACGGCGTCCAGTTCGGTGATCTGCCGCAGTTCGTGGACTTCGACTACATCGCCCGGGTGGCCAAGGTGAACGGCGCCGCCCTGTGGTCCCTGGCCACCGGACCCGGCACGCCCAAGAACCTGCAGATCCACGTGGCAGCGCCCCCCGGCCTAGCCGGCATCAACACCACCACGCTCACCTGGGACGCGAACACCGAGCCCGACCTGGCCGGGTACAAGGTGGTGTGGCGGGAGACCACGGCGCCCGACTGGACCAACGTAGTCGACGTCGGCAACGTCACCACGGTCACCCTCGACATCGCCAAGGACAACGTGCAGTTCGGCCTGCGCGCCGTCGACCAGGCCGGGCACCGCAGCCCGGTCGCCTTCCCACAGGTCGTGTCCTCCTAGCGCCACGGCCAGGGAGATGTGATAGGTCAGCCCTGGGGCCTTTTGTCTGCCTGGCCGCAGGACCGTGCAGGAACTCGACCCCTACGAAGTGGGACATCTCGCCGGGGGTTCGCAGCGCACCGCCCGCCCCGTCTTCCGCGCCTAACTTTCACCCGAGCGACCCGCCAGAGTTACCAAAGGTGCCCCTGAGTGCGATCCGCCGCGTAATAGCATCATCGTGGGTGGTTACTGCCCGTATAGGGACAGTAACCGCCCACGATCATTGTCGGCCGTTGTCTAGAGCCCGACACGAAGAGGCGGCCGGTGCGCATGTGACCAGTGTGACCAGTGGGCCGCCCCACGCCGGCCGGCTCACGCCAGCCGCCCCGCCCAAACGCCGCCCCACGCCGGCCGGCTCACGCCAGCCGCCCCACGCCAACCGCCCCGCCCAAACGCCGCCCCGCCCAAACGCCGCTCAGCTCTTCCGGCCGGCAAACGCCACCGTCACGCCCACGCCGATCATCGCCAGCCCGCCCGCCCCGCCGACCATCTCGAACCGCCGCGGCGAGCTCGCGAACCAGCTTCGCACCGCGCTCGCGGCGAACCCCCAGGCGCAGTCGGAAACCGCGCCGATGAGCACCGAAACCAGGGCCATCAGCAGCATCTGCCCCGGCACGTCCCCAGCCGCGCGGTTCACGAACTGCGGCAGGATCGCCCCGAACAAGATGTACGACTTGGGATTGGTGATCCCCACCACCACCCCGTCCCGCACGGCGCGCCAGCCCTCGCACGCCGTCGCCAGCGCGGTGCGGCGCCCGTGCGCCAGGGCCCGCCCCACCACGAAGAGCACCCCGGGCCCGGGGATGACGATCAGCACCAGCGACGCCAGGGTGAAGCCGAGCAACTGTCCCGCCGAAACCATCACGCCCCCGGAACGAGCAGCTCGCGGCCGTGCGCGCGCAACTCGGCCGCCGAACCCATGCCCAGCAGGTGCAGCGTCCGGGCAAACTGGCTGGCCAGGATGTCCAGCGCCTTGTCCACGCCCGCCTCGCCGCCGACCATCAGCCCGTACAGGTAAGCGCGGCCGATCGCGCAGGCGTCCGCGCCCAGGGCCAGCGCCACCGCGATGTCGGACCCGTGCCTGACGCCGGAGTCCACCAGCACCGACACGTCCGGTCCCACCGCATCGCGGACGGACGCGACCAGGTCGATGGGGGACACCGCCCGGTCGAGCTGGCGCCCGCCGTGGTTGGACAGCTGCACGCCGTCCGCCCCGAGAGAAACCGCGCGCCGCGCGTCCGCAGGCGAGAGCGGGCCCTTGAGCACCAGCTTGCCCGGCCACCGGTCCCGCAGCATGGCGACGTCCTCCCAGCTCGCCGCCGGGTTGAACAGCGCGCCCGTGCCCTCGATGGTCAGCGCGGCGTGCCCGGCGAAGTTGGCGAACTCGATGGCCTCGCCGCGCAGCATCCGCATCCAGTAGCCGGGCCGGGAGGCGATGCTGGCCAGCGTCCGCGCGGTGAGCTCAGGCGGGATGACCAGCCCGTTCCTGTGGTCCCTGGTCCGGTACCCGGTGACGATCGTGTCCACGGTGACCATGAGCACCCGGTACCCGGCCGCCGCCGCCCGGTCGACCAGTTCCTTGTTCATCCCGCTGTCCCGCAGGATGTACAGCTGGAACCACAGGTCGGGCTGTGCGGCTTCGGCGACCGTCTCAATGGTGGTGGTCGCCATCGTGGACAAGGTGTAGGGCAGCCCGTGCCGCTGCGCCGCGCGCGCCGCGCCGATCTCGCCCGCCGGGTGCATCATCCGCGTATACCCGGTCGGCGCGAGTACCAGCGGCAGCGGCAGCTCCCGGTCAAGCACCCGCGCCGAGGCGTCGACCGTGGTTATCTCCGGCAGCGCACGAGGCTGAAACCGCCATCGCCGGAACGCCCTCGTGTTAGCCGCCATGGACAGCTCCTCATCGGCGCCGCCGTCGACGTAGTCGAAGACCGGCCGCGGGAGCAGCCTGCGCCCCATGCCGCGCAGGTCGTCGATGTCGTGGCACGCCGACAGCCGCCTGCGTGTAGCGTCACGCTCGACCGGTTTCATCTTGATCAGCTGGCGTATCTCCGAAGGCCTCATGTCAGGGACGATAGCCGAGGCGGCCCGGCCAGGGAACGCGGACAGCGGCGCCCTCCCGCCCCGCAGCGTCTCACCCAGGTCACGGGCGGGCGGTGCGTCTATGCGGCCGGGCGGCCAGGTGACACGATCGTGGCGTGACGTCACCGCAGCCAGGCGAGATCCAGATCGAGGATCAGCTTGAGCGCCGCATCCGTAAGCCAGTCGATCTGCTGCGCTGCGTCCTGTCCTGCATCGAGATCGTCGCGCTGGCCGTGGCCGGCATCGCGGCCAGCGCCACGACGGCCGGTGTCGAGACCGACATCGTGGGTGCGAGCAAGCGGCTGCCCCACGCGCTGCTCGTGGTGGCGCCGAAGGTGGCGCTGTTCGCCCTGCTCATCTTGCCCATCGCGCTGGCCGTTCAGCTGCTCGCCCGGCGTCAGCCGCGACGGCTGGCCGAAGCGGTGGCCACCGGCGTCCTGGCCGCCGCCGTGACCGCGGTGGCCAACAACCTGCTCAGCCGGGGAGCCAGCACCCGGCTCTACGACGCGATCATCATGTCCCGTCCGGGCACGAGCCATGTCGCCGCCCTCGACCCTTACCTGGCGGGCCTGGTCGCCTACGCCACCATGGTCGGCCTCATCGGGCGGCCGTACTGGCGCAACGCCCTGTGGGTGGCGGTCGGCGTGTACTCGGTCGTGCACGTGGGAGCGCTGCACACGACCGTCTTGACCTTGCTGATCACGGTGATCGGGGGCCGGGCGATCGGCCTCGCGGTCAGGTACGTCGCGGGCTCCACCTCGCGGCGGCCCGGCGCCCAGGAGATCGCAGCGGCGCTGGCCGGCACCGACCTGCCGGTGACCTCGATCCGGCGGGTGCGTCACGCAGGGAACGGGGTGAGCGGATCCCGCCATTACGCGGTGGCGACCAAGCAAGGCGGCAATCTGGACGTCGTCGTGTACGACCGGGACCAGGAGGCGGCCGGCGCGATCTACCGGGTGTACCGCCGGGTCCGTCTGCTCGCGCAGGTACCCCGCAACGCCCCGCTGTCCGTAGACCGCGCGGTCGAGCGCCGGGCGCTGCTTTCCTACGCGGCCGAAGACGCGGGCGCGCCCACGCCGCGGTTGCGCGCGCTGGTCCGGGTCGGTCCCGAAGCCGCCGTGCTCGCCTACGAGCACCACGAGGGGACGACGCTGGCGAAGCGCAATCCCGGCTGCAGCGACGCCGAACTCAAGCAGATCTGGGACGCGGTGGACCGGCTGCACGCCCGCCATGTCACCCACCGCGGGCTGACCGGGGACCGCATCCTGCTCACCGACGACGGCCAGGTCATGCTGCTCGACCCTGGCGACGGCGACGTGGCCGCCAGCGACCTGCAGGTCCGCCTCGACGTGGCCCAGCTCATCGCCGAGCTCGCGCTCTACGTCGGACCGGACCGTGCCGCCGGCCTGGCCCTGGAGAAGGCGGGCGCGGACGAACTGGTCGCCGTGGTGCCGCTGCTGCAGCCGGTCGCGCTGGCCCGCTCCACCCGGGCGGCGCTGCGCCGCCGGCGCGACGTGCTGCCGGCCCTTCGCACGCTGCTGCTCGCGGCGGTGCCGGGCGGCGAGGTCGCCCCCGTACGGCTGGAGCGCATCCGGTTGCGCACCCTGCTGACGCTGGTCGCGAGCGTCGCCGCCGCCTACCTGCTGGCCGGCGAGCTCACGCGGGCCAGCCTCGGCAGCGTGCTGGGCTCGGCCAACTGGCACTGGGTGATCGCAGCGCTGGCCCTGTCGGCGGCCACCTACGTCGGCGCCACGGTGTCGCTGTCCGGCTTCGTGGCCGACCGGCTGAGCTTCTTCCGCACCCTGCTCGTCCAGGTGGCCGGCTCCTTCGTCACGCTGGTCACTCCGGCCGCCGTTGGCGGAGCCGCGCTGAACGTCCGGTACCTGCAGCGCAGGAAGATCCCGGCGCCGGTCGCGGCGGCCAGCGTCGGCGTGGCCCAGGTGGTGGCGTTGGTCCTGCACGTCCTGCTGATCGTGATCTTCGCCGCGGTCGCGGGCACCTCGGCGACGCAACCAATCCAGCCGCCGCGGTGGGCCTACTTCGTGCTGGCCGGCCTGGTCGTGGTCGCGCTCGCGGTATTCGCGATCCCCGCTGCGCGCCGGGTACTGCGCGCCCGGGTGTCGCCGATATTCGGCCAGGTGCTGCCCCGCCTGCTCGAGGTCGCCCAGCACCCGCGCAAGCTCGCCCTCGGCATCGGCGGCGCGTTGCTGCTGAGCCTGTCCTACATCTTGTGCCTGGCCGCCTGCGTCGCGGCGTTCGGCCGGTCGGTGCCGATCGCGAGCATCGGCGTGGTCTACCTGACCGGTAGCGCGATCGGCTCCATCCTGCCCACCCCCGGCGGGCTGGGCGGAGTGGAAGCGGCGCTGACGGCCGGGCTCACCGCCGCTGGCCTGCCGGGCGCGGTCGCCGTCAGCGCCGTGCTGCTGTTCCGGCTGCTGACCTTCTGGCTTCCCGTGCCGTTCGGCTGGGCCGCGCTGAGCTACCTGGAGCGCGAGAAGGCCCTCTGACGTCAGGCGGGGTTGCCATCAGCGGACGCGGGGTAGCGTAGAAACTGCGAGGCCGTATCGCCCAGGGGAGCGCGAGATTTCCACATTCCTGCGACTGGCCAGGACCGGCGCCTTCTACCTCATCACCTTCCTGTTCGTCACCGCGGGCTCGATCTGGCTGGCGTTGCAGGTCGCCCCGCTGCAAACGGTTTCCGCGGCCGGCCAGACCGCCCAGGTCGGGGCGGCCCCACCAAACGTCCCGTCCCTCAGCCTGTCGGGCCCGGGCGAGCTCGACCTGTTCGGCCAGGTGATGCCGACCAAGCCGCAGTTCACGGGCCCGATCCGCCCGCTGCTCAAGCTCACCCGCATCACCATCAATGCCCAGGTCGCGCAGCTGCTGCGCTCCGACAGCCCGCGCAAGCTCGAGCTGAACCTCAGCCAGCAGCTGGCGCAGGGCTGGACACGCTACTTCGAGTGGGAGACGCTCATCGCGGCCGGCTTCGCCGCCGTCGCGCTGATCGCGGTGGCCGGGGTGCGCAGGCAGCCGTACAAAAAGATGGCGAAGACCGTCATCGCGGGCCTCGTAACCGTCGTCGCGGTGAACATCGGCGGTGTCCTGCTGACCGCCTCCAGCACGCCCGCGGTGCTGCGCAGCGTCAAGACGCTCGACGACCTGGTCGGCGCCGATCCGCTCGCAACACCCCCGCAGACCGTCGTCCGGCCGCTGCCCGGCGTGCAGGCGGTCGTGATCGGCGACTCCACCGCGGCCGCCGTCGGCAACCCGATCGCGGCAAACGCCAGCGCCCTGGACCGGGCCTGCCGCCGCAGCAGCGAGTCCTACGCCGCCGACCTGGCCGTGGTGAACAACTGGAACGTGCTGAACCTGGCCTGCAGCGGCGCGACCGTCCAGAACGGCCTGCTCGGCGTCCAAGTGCTCAGCGACGGGCAGGTGGCGCCGTCGCAGCTGGTCGAGGCCGAACGGGCCACGCACGCCAAGGTGATCATCGTCAGCGTCGGCGCGGACGACGTGGAGTGGTCCATCATGACGCGGCTCTGCGTGGCCAGCGCCGTGTGCAACGACAAGGTCTCTTCCGCCTTCTTCAGCAAACAGATCGGCGACTTCACCCGCAGCTACTACCAGCTCCTCGGCGAGCTGGCCGCGCTGCCGGGCAACCCCGCCGTCCTGGTCAACCAGTACTACTCGCCGTTCGGCGCGAACCTCAGCTGCCTGGCCAGGTACGGGATCACCGCCGCGAAGGAGAAGGTGCTGGCCGCGCGCCTCGGGCAGCTGAACACGGTGCTGGCCCAGGGCGCCCAGACGTTCGGCTTCGGGGTCACCGACCCGCCGTTCACCGGTCACGAACTGTGCACGGCCGATCCCTACGTCCAGGGCCCGGGCGACCCGGCGCCCCTGCACCCGACCGCGGCCGGCGAGCTGGCCATCGCGCTGGCCGACCAGCAGATACTGCCAAAGGCCGAGGGCCTGGTCCCCGCGCCGACGCCGACGCCGACGCCGACGCCGACAACGGGAACGAACGGCCTCAGCGCAGGGCGGGAATGACCTCGTTGCGGTAGGCGGCCAGCGTCTGCTCCTCCTGGTCGTGCATCAGGTAGAGGGCGAACTGGTCCGCCCCGGCCGCGGCCAGCTCGCGCAGCCGGTCCACGTGCGCGGCGGCCGGGCCGAGCAGGCAGAACCTGTCCACGATCTCGTCCGGCACGAAATCCACCGAGGGGTTGTCCGCCTTGCCGTGGTGCGCGTAGTCGTAGCCCTCGCGGCCCTTGATGTAGTCGGTCAGCGCGCGCGGGACCGGCCCGTCGGTGCCGTACCTGGCGACCAGATCCGCCACGTGATTGCCGACCATGCCGCCGAACCACCTCAGCTGCTCCCGCTGGTGCGCCAGGTCCGTGCCGACGTACCCGGGCGCCGCCACGCAGATGGTGATCGAAGCCGGATCCCGCCCGGCGTCAGCCGCCGCCGACCGCACCGAGCCGATGGTCCAGCGCGCGATGTCCGGGTCGGCCGTCTGCAAGATGAAGCCGTCGGCCTGTTCGCCGGTGAGCTTGAGCGCCTTCGGCCCGTAGGCGGCCATCCAGATCTCGAGCTTGCCGTCGCGCACCCACGGGATGCGCAGCGGCTGCCCGTGGTGCATCACCTCGCGCCCCTCGGCCAGGCCCTTGATCACGGTCATCGCGCTGGACAAGGTGGCCAGCGACATGGGCGGCTGGCCGATGACCCGCCGCGCCGAGTCGCCGCGGCCGATCCCGCAGACGGTCCGGTTGCCGTACATGTCGTTCAGCGTGGCGAACAGCGACGCGATGACCGACCAGTCCCGGGTGCCCGGATTGGTCACCATCGGCCCCACGGTCATCGCCGACGTCGCCGACAGGATCCGCGAGTAGATGACGAACGGCTCCTGCCCCAGCACGTGCGCGTCCCAGGTCCAGCCGTAGGAGAAGCCCGTCTCCTCGGCCTGCTGCATCATCGCGACCACGCCGCTGGCCGGCGGGTTGGTCTGCAGCACCACCCCGAAATCCATGACCCCTCCAAAAAAGACAGGTACCGAACGAAGCCGGTTTCAGCTACACCAGATACTGATTCAGCCCGCGGGACAGGAACGTGCCGTCACCCGGTTTGCCCTGGTAAGCGCCGTCGTCGATCACCACGCGGCCGCGGGACAGGGTGGTCACGACCCGGCCGGTGATCTCCATGCCCTCGTACGCGGAGTAGTCCACGTTCATGTGATGGGTCGCCGCCGACAGCGTCTGCCGCGCCCGCGGATCGTAGATCACGATGTCCGCGTCGGAACCGGCCGCGATGACGCCCTTGCGCGGGTACAGGCCGAACATCCTGGCCGGCGTGGTCGACGCGACCTCCACCCAGCGGGTCAGCGTGAGCTGGCCCGCCGCCACCCCGGCGTGCAGCAGGTCCATCCGGTGCTCGACGCCCGGCATGCCGTTGGGGATCTTGGAGAAGTCGCCCCGGCCGAGCTCCTTCTGGTCCTTGAAGCAGAACGGGCAGTGGTCCGTCGACACGACGGAAAGGTCGTTGGTCCGCAGGCCGCGCCACAGCGAGTCCTGGTGGTCCTTCGGGCGCAGCGGCGGCGAGGCGACGAACTTCGCGCCCTCGAAATCCGGCCGGGCCAGGTCGTCCAGGGACAGGTAGAGGTACTGCGGGCAGGTCTCGGCGAACACGTTCTGCCCGGCGTCCCGCGCCTCGGCGACCGCCCCGAGCGCCTGGGTGGCGGACAGGTGCACGATGTACACCGGGCAGTTCGCCACCTTGGCCAGCGTGATCGCCCGCGAGGTGGCCTCGCCCTCCAGCTCGGGCGGCCTGGTCAGGCCGTGGTTCACCGGGTCGGTGCGGCCCGCCGCGAGCGCCTGCGCGACGAGCTGGTCGATGGCGATGCCGTTTTCCGCGTGCATCATCACGGTCGCGCCCGAGCGAGCCGCCTGCTGCATGGCGAGCAGGATCTCGCCGTCGGTCGCGTAGAACACGCCGGGGTAGGCCATGAACATCTTGAAGCTGTTCACCCCGGCGGCGATGCAGGCGTCCATCTCCTTCAGCGTCGTGTCGTTGACGTCGGAGACGATCATGTGGAAGCCGTAGTCGATCGCGCAGTTGCCGTCGGCCTTGGCGTGCCACTTGTCCAGGGTGGCGAGCAGCGAGGTGCCCTTAGCCTGGACGGCGAAGTCGACGATCGTCGTGGTGCCGCCCCAGGCCGCGGCGCGGGTGCCGGTCTCGAAGGTGTCCGCGGAGAACGTGCCGCCGAACGGCATCTCCATGTGCGTGTGCACGTCGATCCCGCCGGGCAGCACGTACATGCCCGTCGCGTCGATGACCCGGTCCGCCGCGACCGCGGCCGGCGTCCCGGACGCCGCCTGGCTTCCGCCGCCCGTCTCGCCCGCCCCGCCCCCCGAAGTCACCTCGCGGGCCAGCACGGCCGCGATCTTCTCCCCGGCCACCAGCACGTCGGCGTCCAGCGTGCCCGACGCGGTCACCACCGTGCCCCCGCTGATCAGGATGGTCATGGCACCTCTCCCGTTGACTTAAGGCTGAACCAGCGGCCCGTAGGCGTCCGGGCGGCGGTCCCGGTAGAACTGCCACAGGTCGCGGACCTCGGTCAGCTGCTCCATGTTCAGGTCGCGTACCAGCACCTCGTCCTTGTCGTCGGAGGCAGCCTCGCCTATGAGCTGCCCGCGCGGGTCGACGAAGTAGGTCTGGCCGTAGAAGTCGTTGTCGCCGAGCGGCTCTATGCCGACCCGGTTGATCGCGCCGATGAAGTACTCGTTGGCGACCGCCGAAGCCGGCTGCTCCAGCCGCCACAGGTACTGGGAAAGGCCCCGGCTGGTGGCCGACGGGTTGAACACGATCCGGGCGCCGGCCAGGCCGAGCGCCCGCCAGCCCTCGGGGAAGTGCCGGTCGTAGCAGATGTACACGCCGATCCGGCCGACCGCGGTGTCGAAGACCGGGTAGCCCATGTTGCCCGGCCGGAAGTAGAACTTCTCCCAGAAGCCCTTTACCTGGGGTATGTGGGTCTTGCGGTACTTGCCCAGGTAGCTCCCGTCGGCGTCGATCACGGCCGCGGTGTTGTAGTAGATGCCCGGATACTCTTCCTCGTACATCGGCGCGATGATCACGATGCTGTGCTGCCGCGCCACGTCCTGCAGCAGCCGGGTGGTCGGCCCGTCCGGGATCCCCTCGGTATAGGAGTAGTAGTCGGCGTCCTGCACCTGGCAGAAGTACGGCCCGTAGAAGAGCTCCTGGAGGCACACCACCTGCGCGCCGGCCGAGGCCGCCGTCTGGATATGGTCCACCGCCGCCGCGATCATCGAATCCTTGTCCCCGGTCCAGCGCTGCTGGATAAGCCCGGCCCGGACGATCTCAGCCATCGGCTCCTGCCCTCCTGTATTCCGCGTGAATCCCTATCTTCCCGCCTGACCAGTCTCGTCGTAAGCCGGCAGGCTCCAGGGAAGACCTGGGTATTGAACACCCTCTTGTATATCCCGACAAGGTCCGCGACTCACCGGCGAGGTCCGCCGGAGTGCCAGCGGCAGCAACCGCAGCAGCCAGTCCTGAGGCGTAGCTCCCGGCTGGCGGCTGGTCATACCCTCTCCACCGCAATGTCCGCATGGTCCAAGGTCGCGGCGTAGGCGGCAATATCCCCTGGGTCGCTGGTGAGGATCTGGGCCGGTGCGTGTAGTGCGGCCGCCAGCACCACCAGCGCGTCGATTGCGTCCGGCTGTTTCTTACCTGGAAGTACCGCCTTGGCGAGCATCGCGCCGGCTCTCTTATAGGAATCCAGGGTGAATGTCTTGGCGCAAGCTACGCAGCCCGCACTGGTGACGCTCGCGCCCCGGATTGGCGGTGAGGCGCCGCGTGTCTGCGGAACCGTGCAGTCCTTGAGGTACTGGCTGAAGGCATAGACCGTCTTCGGGTCTGGTCGCCAGGACTGCGCGAGGACTGGACCGATGATGACGGGCCGGTGCGGAACGGCTCGTAGCGAGTGATGCAAGACGAGCGCAGCTGGCTTGCCGCCCAGAAGTGCCAGCAGCATGCCGGTGTCATAGACGACAGTGCGGGTGCTCATGCGGCGTTTCCCGCTCGCTTCCAGGGCCCCACCCACCTCCCCATCCCCCTTCACTGCGCCGCCTTCCCTCGTCGCTCGTTCCTCGCTCCTCAGTCCAGGCGACGCCGCGCCCCTTCAGCTCGCTCATGCAACGCCAGCGTGGTCCGATCCCAGCGCCGAGCTGACCACTCTGCGGATGAGGGCCTGCTCCTCGGCGGACAGTTCCTCGAATGCCGGCGGGGCGGGCATCGTCAGGGCGGTGGACTGCTGCATGGCACTGGCGTTGGCTTCATCCAGCGGGCCGAAGGCCGCCGCGGCGGCATCGTCGGCGGCCATCTGCGCGACGACGGCGGCAGCCACGTAGGCTGACACGTCCATTCCCGCGGCGTCGGCGTGGGCCTTGATCGCCGACTGGACTTCAGGGTCGGTCGAGATAGTGAACCGGGTGTTCGGCATCTCCAAAGCGTAACACGCCGTATTACGCCATGGCCAGATCGCCATGCAGCGAGGCGCGGTCCCCGCTCAGGCCCCGGCTACGGAGCCGCCGCCTTGGCCTTCGCGGCGGCCTTCATCGCCTGCTTGTGGGACCGCACCTGGCCGAGCGACTCCTCATCGGTGATGTCCGCCACGGAGAACCGCGTCCCCTCGGCCCCGAACGTCCCTGCCGCCTCGCGCCAGCCCGGCGGCCGCACTCCCAGCTGCTTGCCGAGCAGGGCCACGAAGATCTGCGCCTTCTGCGCCCCGAACCCCGGCAGCGCCGCCACCCGCTTCAGCAGCTCGGCACCCGACCCGGCGGACGCCCACACGTGCGAGGCGTCACCGTCGTACTGCTCCATGATCAGCCGCGCTAGGTCCTGCACCCGGGCCGCCATCGCCTGCGGGTAGCGGTGCAGGGCCGGCCGTTCGGAAAAAATCAGCGCCAGTGCGTCCGGATCGAACTCGGCCAGCTCGGCGGCGGTGGGTTCGTGCCCGAGCCGCCGGACCAGGTCGAGCGGCGCGCTGAACGCACGCTCCAGTGGTACCTGCTGGTCGAGCAGCATAGCGATCAGCAAGGCGAGCGGGCTTCGGGTCAGCAGCTCGTTGGCCTCAGGCTCAACCGGCATCCAGATCGTCACGGTGCCCTCCCCAGGGTCGACCATCAGGCATCACGACCTGAGCACAAGGATCACGTATGCCGCAGCGTACTCCGCTACCGAGACCCAGCCGCCGAGACCCAACCGATGATGCCCCAGCGCGCTATAAGCTAGAAGGAGCTGGGTCGGCCTGGGGGTCCCCGGCCCAGGACAGATGATATGGAGTCAGCATGACACCGCACATGAAGTGGGGCATCGCAGGGGTTATCGTTGGCCTCATCCTGCTGGGATTCATCCCCTTCTGGCTGGCAGCAGCGCTCATCGTCGTCGCTATCGCCATCCCCGCGGGGGCCTGGCTGATGCTCGATGAGTCCCAGCGACGGCGGTATCGCGAGCTCCGCCGCCGGCAGCGGCAGATCCGCTAAGCAACGGCCGATCCGCTCGGGACGCCGCACGGCGTCCCCAGCCGCTGGCCAGTTAGCCAACTCTACGACACGCTGTAGTAATAGCGTCAATATTGATCAACGGCCCGCTAGGGTCTACCGCCATGGGGGAGTGGATTAACGCTGCCGAGGCGGCGCAGCGTCTCGGGGTCAAGCCGGCCACGCTGTACGCGTACGTGAGCCGGGGGATGCTTTCCAGGCGGCGCGGGGATGACGGGCGGAGCAGCCTGTTCGAGGCGGACGAGGTGGCCCGGCTCGCCGGGCGGGGGCAGCGGGGGGAGCCGCGCCGGGCGGCGGGTACCGGTGATTTCGTCATCGAGTCCGAGCTCACCGAGGTCACGGATGGCCGGATCCGCTACCGGGGCATGGAGGTGACCAAGCTCGCGCTGTGGCGCCCGTTCGAGGAGGTCGCGGGCTGGCTGTGGACCGGCAGCCTGGGCAAGGACGGCTCGGCCCAGCCCTGGCAGGCGACCCCGGAGGCGGTGGCGGCGGGTACCGGGGCGCAGGCCGCCCTCCCGGAGGGAACCCTGCCGCTGGAGCGGTTGCGGGTGATCGTGCCCGCGATGGCGGCCACCGACCCGCTCCGGCTGCACCTGGATGCGCCCGCGGTCGTCGCGGCGGGCCGCAACATCATCGCCGGGATGGTGGACTGCCTGCCCGATCCCGGCTCCCCGGCCGCCGGCACCATGCCCGGCATCCCGTCCGCCCGGCTGGCCGAGGGCGGCATCGCCGGCCGGTTCTGGTACAAGATCTGCCCGAAGCGGCCCGATCCGGGGCTGCTCGGCGCGCTGCGCGCGGCGATGGCCCTGCTGGCCGACCATGAGCTGGCCGCGTCCACTTTCGCCGCGCGGATGGCCGCGTCGGTCCGGGCGGACCCGTACGCGGTGGTCGCGACCGGCCTGGGCGCGCTCGGCGGGGTCATGCACTCCAACCCGCGGCACGCCGTGGCCTACGGCGGGGCTTCCCTCGGCGCGGAGACCATGCTCGCGGCGGCCCGCGAGCCCGCCGACGCCGCGCGTGTCGTCGGTGACCTGCTGCGCCGGGGGCAGCGGATCCCCGGGCTCGGTGACTTCGCGCACTGTGACGTTGCACACCGGGCCGACCCGCGCGCGAAGGCCCTGCTCGACCTGGTGAAGAAGGCGGCGCCGCGGTCCTCCCGGTACTCGGTCGCCGCCGCCGTGCTGGCCGAGACCCGCCGCCGCGCCCTGCCCGAGCCGAACATCGACTTCGCCCTCGCCACCCTGGCCAGCGTGGCCGGCATGATCCCGGGTGCGGGCGAGGCGATCTTCGCCGTGGCCAGGACGGCCGGCTGGATTGCCCACGCCATGGAGGAGTACGCGACGAACTCCCCGCTGCGCCCGCGCGCCGTCTACACCGGCCCGGTGCCCGCGACCGGTCCGGTGCCCGCGACCGGCCCGGTGCCCGCGACCGGCCCGGTGCCCGCGACCGGCCCGGTGCCCGCGACCGGCCCGGTGCCCGCGCCAGCGCGGGAATGACGGCCGTCCGCCCGGAATTGCACCTGCTAGCAACCACCGAAGGAAGGAAGCGCAGATGGCCGTCCGACGCCTGAACCACGCCGTCCTCTACGTGCACGGTCTCGAGCGGACCGTCGACTTCTACCGAACCACCCTCGGCTTCGAGGTCCGGATGGAGATCCCCGGCCGCGCCGCGTTCCTGCGCGCCCCGGATTCCGCCAACGACCACGACCTCGGCCTGTTCGAGATGGGCGCCGGACACGCACCCGATCACCCACAAAACCCCGGGCTCTACCACCTGGCCTGGGAGGTCGGCACGCTGGCGGACCTGGCCGACGCGCGGGCCAAGCTGGCGGCGGCCGGCGCGCTGGTGGGGGAGAGCGACCACGGGGTGTCCAAGTCCCTGTACGCCAAGGACCCGAGCGGCATCGAGTTCGAGGTCATGTGGCGGGTGCCCGCCGAGGACTGGGCGGCCGAGACGGCCGACGGCGGCATGGTCCTCCCGCTCGACCTGGACGCCGCGATCGCGCGCTGGGGCCGGGACCAGGTGACCGGAGCGGCGGCCGGCTCGCCCACCTGAGCAAGCCTCAGCGCCCTGCCTTCACAAGATCAAGAGCTTTTATCCCGAACGGCGTGGGTGCGTGCCCCTGCGTCCGGCCTCGCCAACCGGGGACTGCAGGCGGCGCTGATGCGGACTTGCCTGGTCCGCCGCGGCGTCCGGGGCGGCGTCCGGGGCATGGTCCGGGGCATGGTCCCGGGCGCGCCAGATACGGTGACGGCAACGGTTCCGTCCGGTCGCAACGATCTCACCCGGCTGCAGCCCGTGCTGGTCAGCCTGCCGGAGCCGCGAGAGTTAGCCGGAGACCGTGTGCCGCTGCCGGAGGTAAGGGGTGAACGGGAGGAACGGGGCGAACGGCTCGCTGCGGCGCTCGGCGTCGTGCTGGCCCAGGCCTCATCCACAGCCTGTTCGACCGCCACCTCAACCTTGGGGGCAACCTCGGACGCGGCCGTGGATGCCCCCGGCTGATGTGATGCCGCCATGTTCCACGCGAACGCGAGGGCGACGCCGACTGCCACTGGGCCGATCGAGGACACGAGCCCTGTTCCGCTTCGGCCGCCGAGGAGTCGGCGCTGTCTTATCCCCCCGCGCCCAGGATTGCTCCGTCGCACGGATGCGAGCGTACCAGGATGCGGGAAACACGGACGCGGTTCACGACAACGGGTCCGGAAACAGACCCGGGAACAGCAGCGCCAGCTGCCGCGGGTACCCGGCGATCAGCCGCAGCTCGTCGTCGGTCAGCGGCTTGCCGGTCGCGGACGCGCACAGCTGGACCAGCGAGAACACCAGGTCCTCCGCACCGTCGGCGACCGTGATGCCGAGCCCGTCGAGAACGTGCCGGAACCCGGCCTTGCCGCCGTACTCGCCGGTCAGCACCACCCGGCCCGGGCGCGCGTACCAATCGGAAGGGAAGGGCCCGAGCACCGAATCGTCGTAAAGCTCGTAGTTGCCCCGGTCCTTCAGCGCCCCGTCGGCGTGGATGCCCGACTCGTGCGCGAACGCGTTACGGCCGACCCCCGGCCAGGCGGGCGGCAGCGGCTGCCCGAACGCGTACGCGGCCCACAACCCGAACCGCCGGGCCCAGGACACATCGAGCGGATCGCCGATCGCCGCCGTCTCGCTGACCCCGAACCCATACCGGAACGCCAGGATGCACGACAGCAAGTCCGCGTTCCCCGCCCGGAACCGTGGCGGGCGACGCCCGCGGCGCTCGCGGCGGGCCGGGCCGCGCAGGGCCGCGTTGCCGCCCGGGACGCTGCCGCTTGAGCGGCTCCAGGTGATCGTGCCCGCGATGGCGGCGACCGATCCGCTCCGGCTGCAGCTGGACCCGTCGGCCGTGCTCGCGGCCGGGCGGAACATCATCGCCGGCATGGTGGGCTGCCTGCCCTCGGGTGTCACCTCTGGCCCCGCCTCGGCCGGTCCGGACGAGCCGATCGCGGAACGGCTCTGGTCGCGGCTCTGCGACCGGCGGCCCAGCCCCGGGCTGCGCGCGATGTCCGCCGCGCTGGTGCTGCTGGCCGATCACGAGCTGGCCGCCTCGACGCTGGCCGCCCGGGTGGCCGCCTCGGTGCGGGCGGATCCGTACGCGGTGGTCGGGACCGGCCTGGGCGCGATGAGCGGAGCGCTGCACGGCGGGGCCTCGCTCGGTGCGGAGACGCTGATCGCCG
>WNFC01001040.1_pt1 | contig 28470 bp, 22 predicted proteins | sample 5400541 | NCBI WGS metagenome assembly WNFC01 (sample SAMN13153342, study PRJNA577476) | soil metagenome | isolation source: 120 cm saprolite under Douglas fir tree site 2 hole 2 replicate 1 | place: USA:California | collected 2015-04-18
CATGGACCAAATGCCAGTCCCCATCGCACCAGCCCCGCCCAGCAGCCAAACCGCGCGAGTCCAACCGCCCGCGGCCGTTACACGACCTGCAAGATCCAGAGCAGCGTACGACGCAAAGATGGCGATCAACACCGAAAGCACCACGAGTGCGTAGTTGTACGAGCCAATCAAGCTCACGGCAGCCATGTGACTCCATCCGGTTGCCACGCGGAACAGTCGCGCCGCGAGGTAGCGAGATTGAGGCGGAAACGGAAGCAGACAAAGGTTACCAATGCGAGAGCAATACTGCTGGCCAAACATTGAGCAACTGCACGCCAGAATCTATGCAAGTTCTGCGCGCTTCTTACGGCGGACAGCCTTGTCCCGAAGAATCTTCGCGATGCAGGAGCGGCTGCGGGGTTCATTCCTTTGCCTCGGCCGTGCTGGGTAGGGCGAAATGAAAACTTGCGCCGCGCGGCGAGTTGTTGGCAGCCCATAAACGGCCGCCATGCGATTCGACGATGGAGCGGCTGATCCGAAGTCCCATGCCGGTCCCTTGAGCCTTCGTTGTAAAGAACGCCTTGAAGATCTGGTCCGCCTGCTGCGGGGGCAGCCCCACGCCGGTATCGCTGATGGACACCAGAACTTGCTCGTCTTCCCCTCGCTCCGATTTGATGATTAGCTCCCGCGTCCCATCGACAACCTTCATCGCGTCGATGCTGTTCATGATGAGGTTCATCATGACCTGCTGCAATTGCACGCGATCTCCCATGACCTGGGGAAGCTCCGCCAGCTCCGTCCGGACTAATATTTTGTATCGTGTTGTCTCGCTGCGCAGGAGAACAATCATCTCTCGAATGGCTTCGTTCACATCAACCAACTCCCGTTGCGAAGTACCCTTCTTGAAGAGCAGACGGGTCCGGCTGATGATTTCCGCCGCGCGCATTCCGTCTTTGACGATTCTTGTGGCCGCCGCACGTGCCTCTTCCACATTTGGAGTGTCGCCCGCCAGCCACCGCAAGCAGGTATTGGCGTTGGTGACGGCGGCGGCGATCGGTTGATTCACTTCGTGCGCCAGGGAAGCGGTCAGTTCTCCCATGGTGGTTACCCGGCTGACGTGTGCCAGATCCGCCTGCGCCTCTTCGGCCCGCTTGCTGCCGCTGATGTCCATCGAGCTACCCACGAATTGCACTAAATCCCCGGAAGCGTTCAAAACAGAATGGCCGACGGTGTGGATGTATTTGACAGTGCCGTCCGGAAGAAGGATTCGGAATTCCACTTCGTAATCCGACTTTTCACCGATTGCTCGCTCGATTGCCCCTTGCCACTTGGCTCGATCCTCCGGATGAATGCGCTGCAGCCGTTCTTCCCAAGCCGGTATGCCCTCTTCTGGATCGAAGCCATATATGCGATACCATTCCTCGGAGAGATGCAAGGCGTCTCTTCCCGTTACCCGCCAAGCCCAACTCCCCGTATGCGTGAGCCTCTGCGCTTCTGCCAAGTATGCCTCGCGGCGCCGGAGCTCCTGAGTCAGCTGTTGCATCCTGGAAATCAGCTGAGTGATGATGGCGGCGGTCGCAAGGAATGTAACGAGAGCCGCAATATCCAGCGGCTTGTCCATTCCTGCGCTTGAGGGTGGAGGGGCAAAAAAATACCGTAGGCACAAAGTGGCCGCAATCGCAACGGCAGCCGACGAGACCAAATCTCCCGTCAACGAAACCACTGCCACGATCATGAGATAAATAAGCGCGACCGCGCCGCGATGAGTTTCAAATGGGGAACCGACGAATGTGACCAGTGAGAGTCCCACGCCTCCAAGCACGATTCGTACGATGGACTTCCGAACCCTGTCGGCGAAGCCGCTCTTCGGCCCGAATACCAAGTTGGTCATTCTGCCCATCGCTGCATTCCTAAAATTCGGTATCCGTTTCCGCATCAAGCATCAGAACCGGAAGGTGTGGACAGGCTACTTGAACGAACTGAGACGCGATTCTGGGCCGACGCACGGACATTTTGCAACAAAGTTATTTCTCGTGAGGCTCCGTTCCTGGTCACAAACACCCCTTCGTATTTGAGTTGTGCCCCTAAGTTTTGTTACATCCGGTTCTCCATTTCGGCCTTCCCTCCTCGAGGGATGGCAGCACTCGCCTCATCCAGTCCGATAGACAGAATGCCGACACTCCGACACGTTTGCGTCACGATGGACCCTGACAAGACGCCCCTGAATTGGCGTATCCCTCATTCTTCGAGCCACTTCCGAGTCGTTTCGTTTCCCACAGCCTCTGGCAGAGCGATTGCCTCTTCCCGTGTCCGGTATTGTTTGACGAATGGCGGGGAGGTTCGGAATCATGGAAACGTTTCGTGCAATCGGCATAGGCGGAGACTCCGACGGCGCGTTGGTGGCTGCCGCAAAGCGCGGAGATCCGCATGCCTTCGAGAAATTGGTTCTTCGTTACAAACGGAGAGTTTTTGCCATAGCGCAGCGGATAACGAATAACCGCGAGGACGCCGAAGATGTTGTGCAGGACAGTTTTCACAAGGTTTTCCTCCATCTCCGCGGGTTTCAAGAAAAGTCGCAGTTTTCTACTTGGCTCACACGCATTGCCTTGAATGAAGCCTTCATGTTGCTGCGGCGAAGGCGGGGAGTTCTCGAAGTCTTGCCGGAGAACCCCGACGATGGCGGGAAGTCCGCCCCGGAGGCATTCGTTGATCCGAGTCCCAGCCCCGAAGAGTCTTGCTGGCGGCGCGAGCGCACTGAACTCTTGACAGCCGCCATCAACCGCTTAGGTCCAAAGATTCGAAGAACGATCTTGCTCCGCAACATCGAAGAACGCTCTCTTGAAGAAACGGCTGAGATTCTAGGTACTTCAATTGGTGTCGTCAAATCGCGTCTTTTTCACGGGCGCCGGAAGCTGCGCGGAACCCTAAATCCTGGACTCCTGCAGGGCGTCTATGCGGCCGGTCGGGCGGAGCCACAGCACTGTTGACGTATGAAGCTAATCATTCGCGAAGCGGTCGGGCAGGTACGGCTTTTCTGGACTTAGGTTTGATAAGAACATATCCACCAACACCCAGCGTCCGGAGCGGTCTGCCGCCGCACTCATTCGCTTGCGTACACCGCAGGGCAAAGATTCAAGCAAGCGCAACGGATCACGGATCCTTTTGAGACGAGAAATTCCTCCCGCACACACTCGGTGACCGCGTTCACATCCAGTCGATTTGTCGGCGCTATTCAGCTCGAGACGCCGAAGAATCTCCTAGTACCCCGGAAGAAGTATTTTCCCGCAGGATGACTCCTTTCACCGCGATGCTGCCAGCTCGGACACCCCAGAAAGCCTTTTATACTGCTCTTCCGCTAAGCACAGGGCAGACGCCGCGACGTTCTGCTCAAGATGCTCGATCGAGGAGGTCCCTGGAATGGGCAGCATAATGGGAGATCGGCGCAGCAGCCAGGCCAGCGCTATCTGCGTGGGGCCCGCATGGTGTGCCTGCGCGATTTGGTTCAGCACGTCGCCGGCAACTTTGCCTGCTCCTAGTGGGAACCAGGGAATAAAGGCGATTCCATTTCGCTCGCAATAATCCACCACGTAGTCCCATTCGCGGTCCGCAAAGCTATAGCGGTTCTGCACGCTAACGATTGGGACAATTCTGCGCGCTCGCTCGATGTGCTCTTGCGTGACGTTGGACAACGCGACCAAGCGAATCTTGCCTTCGTTTCGCAATTGAGCCAGAGTTTCCACTGATGACTCAAACGAGACGACGGGGTCCGGAATATGCAGTTGATAAACGTCGATGCGATCCAGGCGCAGTCTTTTGAGGCTTCCCTCAACCGCTTTGCGAAGGTGCGAGGGAGTGGCATCGTGGGTCCATTGATTCGGGCCGGGACGGTTCCAGCCTCCTTTAGTGGCGATTACAAGATCGGCCGGGTAAGGAAACAACGCTTCGGCAATCAGTTCCTCGCTTACGTTTGGGCCGTAGGAATCCGCGGTATCGATGAAATTGATATCAAGCTCCACCGCCCGGCGAAGAACCGCTAACGCCGCTTTGCGATCTTTTGGCGGTCCCCAGATGCCTTCGCCGGTAAGGCGCATCGCCCCGAAGCCGAGACGATGTACGGAAATTTCCCCGCCGAGCGAAACATCTCCAGCCACACTTGCAGAAAGCTCTTTCTTGTTCACGAATTGACCTCCAAAAATTCTTCCTTTGACCTCATCCCATGATGCGTTCTCGGGAAGCTCGCCATAAAACAAAGACCTGCAATACGCTTCAATACCGAATCCCATACCAACGATCTCCTCCCGAATTACTTCTTGGATGCAGCGAGCGAATGTGCGTCACCAAAGCGTGAATCTGCTCCTCGCTGAGCGAACTCTTGAACGAAGGCATTCCGCCCTTGCCGTCGGAAATGACTTGAGCGAGCCGGTCAGCCCTAAAACGTCGCGCAGGTACCACAGCAGCGGCATTTCAGGTTCCCCGTCGAACGATTGCTGAGCTCCGTTTACCTTAAGTTGAATCATGTTCCTGCTCACGTCGAATGCTTACAGAGGGGATACATCAACTCTTCCATCGAAAGGACGCCGACTTAAGTCCACCCCTTGTCCGCGGAACCCAAATGATCTTGCTTTTCCATTTGCAAAATCACCGCCGAGAAATCTTGCTCCTGCCCTTGATCCGATTGCCTTGCATTAATCTCGAATGCAGCTCCGGCCGCCGGCATTCGCGCGCCTACGGCAGCCGCGAGATTGAGAATCAGCCCGAAATCCTTATTCATCAGCCGAATCGGGAATTGCGGGCTGTAGTCGTTCTTCATCGCGCTTTCCAGTTTGCCGACATGCGCTGGAGCAATCACTGCGGTTTGGGACAACACGTCCAGCAAGCGATTGCGATCGAGACCCGCCTTCTCTCCGAGTGCAACGGCCTCGGCAATCGCTTGCATTCCGATTCCCAGCAAGGTGTTCACGACAAGCTTCATCGTCGCTCCGGAGCCGCTCGGCCCCAGATGAAAATACTTTCGCGCGATTACCCGAAAAATCGACTCTGCGCGGTCGAAGCTCTCCCTGTCTCCGCCGCCGAACAGGGTCAGCAACCCCTTTTCCGCGGTCGGAGTACTCCCCGATATAGTCACGTCGAGAACCTCAACTCCACGCTCTGAACCTAATCTCGATAGCTCCTGTGAGGTCTCCGGATACACGGTACTCATGTCGATGACCAGTGAGCTGCGATGCGCATTGGCGAACGCGCCGTCTGGTCCTCTATAAATGTTCAGAACAGCTTCATCGCTTGGAAGGCACGACAACACGACGTTGCAACTGGAGGAAAGCTCCGAAACGCTCTGCGCGACGGTGCCGCCATATCGAATTAGCTCCTCCGCCTTGCTTGGGTCCCGGTCGTAAGCGATCAGCTTGAAGCCGGATTCAAGCAACCTTCGCGCGATCGGCCGGCCCATATAGCCGATCCCGACAAATCCGAGCCTATCGTTTTCCTGTGTGATTGGTTTCATCATGAATCGCCTCTCGAACGAGCGCCAATTTCCATTTCAATTTCCACATTGATCGGAAGCACGCACTGTACCTTTCGCGAGGAGAGCTGAGTATTCATACAAGATGTTGATAACAAGGAGAATACGAGGAGTAAGCACAGAGACTCAAACTCGGCTGGCGAGAGTCGTCTGTCGAATCCCTTGGACACTGTCAGCCTGTCAGAAACTGGAATGCATTCGTATGGCCCCCGAAATTGCGCCGCCTTGCAGTCCAACAACAGAAAGGAGCGCCGACGTCGTCGCCAGAGAAATTCGTTTCCACGGCCGCGGAATTGCTCGCTGCATGCAGTGAGGACTCGGCACGTCCCTTGCCGCGAAGAGGAATCCTTCCCTTTGATCTCATTTGAAACTAAAATATGGCAGGCTGAGCCTCGGTTGATGTCGGCGGGATGAGGGGCCGAACCGGCGGCTACAATCATCGCAAGACTGCCCTTGGGACGACGGCCAAGGGTCAGACCGCGAAGGATTTAGTCCGCAAGGCGAAACATTCTAGGCCGTTCGGACGTATGTAAAATAGCGGGACGTACACTTCATGTAGTGGTGCGGGTTGTCCGACGCAAAAAACAAAGAGGAATCCAATGAAGACCTGGCAGAAGGTGGGAATCGGGGTGGGTGCGGCAGCCGTGCTGGGCGGGATTGTGCTGTTCAGCGTCCATCAAGCCAATAAGGGGGTAGTCACGGTGCAAACGGCCAAGATCGCGCCGCAGGAAACGCTGGTGTCGCAGGTGACGGCCTCCGGGGAAATCAAGCCGACGACATATACGAACGTGACCGCACAAGGATACGGCAGAATCACCGAGATATTTGTCAAGGAAGGCGATCACGTCAAGAAGGGCGACAAGTTGCTCCTGCAGGAAAATGTGCAGGCGAATGCGGACGTGCAAGCGCAGTCAGCGGCAGTCAATTCGGCAGAGTCTGGCGTTGAGGCGGCGGAAGCGAGTTACCGAGCGGCGCAGGCGGATTTGTTGCTACAGCGGGCGAACTTGGAGAAGGCCAAGCTGGACTGGGAGCGCGGCCAGGGTCTCTTCAAAGACGGCTTGATCCCCAAGCAGGATTTTGACCAGCGAAAAACCGGCTATGACGCGGCGGTGGCGCAGGTGGATTCGTCGCGTGCGCGGGTGCTGTCGCTGAAGGCGGTCCTGGACCAAACGCGGGCGCAGGTGAATCAAGGTCGCGCGGTACTGGTGCGATCGAAGGATATTTTGCAGAAGACCACGTACACATCTCCGATCAATGGAATCGTGAGCTATCTGCCGGAGCGCGTGGGCGACTACGTCGTAATGGGCATGCAGAACGCGAACGGCAGCTTCATCATGACGCTTTCGGACATGTCTATTGTGACCGCGGAAGTCAAGGTGGATGAGACGGATATTGTTAGCGTGAAGATGGGGCAGGACGCGGACGTCACGATTGATGCTGTGCCTGGAAAAGTATTCAAGGGCAAGGTGACGGAGATCGGTTCGCAAGCGGTGCTGCGGACTTCGGGACTGGCCACGACGCAGTCGACGGCCAGCAATCAGGAAGCGAAAGACTTCAAAGTGGTGGTGACGATATCGAATCCGCCGGAAAACGTGCGGCCGGGCCTTTCCACGACCGCAAAAATCAAGACCGCCGAGAAGAAAAACGTCCTGGCCATTCCGATTCAGGCGCTGGCGGTGAGAACGCGCAAGGACCTGGAAGAGGCTGCGAAGAACGCAAAGAAAGAATCCGGCGTAACGCTGGCTGCGCCTCCGCCGCCGGCCGCCGGCGAACCCAAGAAAGATGAAGTTCAGGGCGTGTTTGTGATCAAGGGCAAGAAAGCGATATTCCGCCCGGTGGAAACGGGGATCACCGGCGTCACGGACATTGAAGTGACCAAAGGTCTGCAGCAGGGTGATGAGATTGTGGTGGGAAGCTACAAGGCGCTGCGCACGTTGAAACCCGAGTCGAACGTCAAAATCGATAACTCTGCACCGAAAAAACCGGAAGAGAATCAGAGCTGAGGTAGAGGGAAGCAGCAAGGAGAAACGCATGCCGGTGGAGACAGCGTCGACGGATTCCTATCGCGAGGACTTGGTCAGCTCCGGAATCGTGATCAAGACGGAGGAGCTTGCCAAAGTCTACGAGATGGGAGCGGAGCAGGTGCACGCGTTGCGCGGCGTGGACGTGGAGATTCGCAAAGGCGAGTATGTGGCGATCATGGGGCCGTCGGGCTCCGGCAAATCGACACTGATGAATCTAATTGGATGCCTGGATTCGCCGAGCTCCGGGAGATATTGGCTGGCGGGTCGACTGGTCAGCGAGCTGGATGACGATGAACTGGCGTACATCCGGAACAAAGAAATTGGATTTGTGTTTCAGACGTTTAACCTGTTGCCGCGCGCGACGGCGCTGCATAACGTCGAGCTGCCGCTGATTTACAACGGCACGCCGGCTGAAGAGCGGCTGGAACGCGCGAAAAAGGCGCTCGAACGCGTGGACTTGGTGGATCGCATGCATCACAAACCCAATGAGCTTTCCGGAGGACAGCGGCAGCGCGTGGCAGTCGCGCGAGCGCTGGTGAATTCGCCGTCCATCGTGCTGGCGGACGAGCCCACCGGGAACCTGGACTCTAAGACTGGCGACGAAATCATGGCGCTGTTCGAGAATCTCCATCGCCAGGGAAATACGATCATTTTAGTTACGCATGAAAACGAAATTGCGCAACATGCTCACCGCATCATCTACATCCGCGATGGTAAAATCGCTTCCGACCAAGCCGTGAAGAAGTAAGGTCATACCAGACAATTCGGCTCTTTTCCTGCCCGCGCGATGCTACTAGTGTGTTCCTTGCAAAATGGCGCGGCTGTGCCAGCTGGCGCGCAAGAGGGCGGATTCATGAAAAAGCAAGAACAAGGTATTGCGCTTAGCGCAAGCGACGACGTGCTGAATCTGGCTGCGGAACGCGCGCGACGCTACGTTCGAGAAATCGGCGCGCGTCGAGTTGCGCCTGCTCCAGACGACGTCGCGGCATTGGCTATGTTTCACGAGGGATTTCCCACAACGGCCAGCGATCCTCGAGACGTTGTGAGAATGCTGGATGAACTGGGTTCACCTGCGACGGTAGCGACTACGGGGAGAAGATATTTTGGATTTGTGGTCGGCGGAGTGCTCCCGGTGGTGATGGGAGCAAATTGGCTTGCCGGCGCATGGGATCAGAATGCTTGCTTGCGCGTGATGTCTCCCGTCGCCGCTGAACTCGAAGAAGTCGTTCTGCGCTGGATTTGCGAAGCGCTGAATTTGCCGGCGGATTGCCAGGGTGGGCTTGTCACCTGCGCGACCGCGGCTAATTTTACGGCCCTGGCCGCGGCGCGCTATGCGTTGCTGCTTAAGGCCGGCTGGGATGTTGCGGAAGATGGAATGTTCGGCGCGCCTCCGATCGAAGTAGTTGTGGGGGCGGAAATGCATGCGTCGATTCTGAAAGCGCTGAGCCTCGCCGGATTCGGCAAGCGGCGCGTCACGATCGTCGAATCGGACGCACAGGGTCGCATGCGGGCGGATAGGCTGCCGAAGTTAAGCGAGCGCGCCATCGTGTGCGTTCAGGCCGGCAACGTGAACTCTGGCTCGTTCGATCCTGCCGCAGAAATCTGCCGCCGCGCCAAGGAGCAAGGCGCGTGGGTGCACGTCGACGGAGCCTTTGGATTGTGGGCGGCAGTTTCGCCCAGATACAGGCACCTTACGCTAGGTTTTGAGCTGGCGGATTCTTGGGCAACCGACGCGCACAAATGGCCGAACGTGAACTACGACAGCGGGATCGTGCTCGTGCGGGACGGCGCGGCGTTGCGAGCGGCCATGACGATGAGCGCGGCCTACCTTGCTCCGGGAACGCGCCGCGAACCGGCGCACCACACGCCGGAAGCGTCACGCCGTGCGCGCGGAGTGGAGCTGTGGGCAGCGCTGAAATCCCTGGGACGATCGGGATTGTGCGCGTTGATCGAACGCACCTGCATGCTGGCAAAGCGATTCGAGAGCGGCCTGCGCTCGGCAGGATTTCAGGTGCTGAATGAAGTGGTGATCAATCAGGTGTTGGTGTCGTTTGGCGACGACGCGACCACGCGCGAAATCGTACGCCGCATCCAGGAGGACGGCACGTGCTGGTGCGGCGCCACGGAGTGGCAGGGAAAGACGGCAATGCGAATCAGTGTGTCGTCGTGGGCGACAACCGAAGAGGACGTGGATCGCAGCCTCGAGGCGATGGTGCGAATCGCACGCGCATGCGGAGTGTAAGCGCGGTTACCAAACATATGTCTATGCGCAATTGCACGACGCGGGAAGCCCCGGACGTAACGCGCAGCGGGCAAATCGGGTCCGAGGATAACTTCCGGGTTGCCGACGATCCAGGGGTCGACATATCTTCACGCAACAGCAAGGGACTGCGAAGATGACGCCTGATCTAAGTTCCCTAATGTCATGATTCTGAACCGCTCACGAGGAGGTGAGGAAGAGATGGGCAACGAGATGATCCTCTCGCGCCAATGCATCACGCAACTGGCCATAAGAGTCCTGGCGTTTGTTGTGCTCGTCGGCGGATGCGGGCTATCTGCACTCGCGGGCTCACAAGCTCCTGCGAAAAGTCGTAGCGACCAAACCGGTACGAATAATACGAGTCAAAGGTCTGTCGTTCTCGACGCCACGGTTACCATCCTTCAGCGTCCGGATCAGCCACAGCCGGTTCAGCAAGCGGCCGAGGATCTGGCGACTGATCTCCAAACAGTGATGGGAAAGCGGCCGAGGATCGTCAACCGTGCGGAAGATGCTGGAGCGGTTACGATATTGGTCGGCGAGCAAGCGAAACTTCCCGAAGCGATCCGCCCCACCAGTTTGACTGCGGCCGAGTCATTCTCAATTTCCGTGCGCACGGCGAATTGGGACAAGCGGCGTCCAACTAGGGTCGTGTTGCTTGCTGGAGCCGACATGCGCGGAACGATCTATGCGATTTATGAATTTTCCCGAAAATACCTCGGCATCGACCCCTTATACTACTGGACTGACCGCGAACCCGCGCGTCGCGCCTCGATTGAGATTCCAGCATCGCTGGACCTGAACTTTCCGTCTCCCCTTTTCAAATATCGCGGTTTTTTCATCAACGACGAAGACCTCCTGACGGGATGGGCGCCTGGAGAAGAGAGAGACAAGACGGGAATTTCCCTAGAAGTGTGGAACAAGATTTACGAAACCATTCTACGGTTGAAAGGAAACATGGTTGCCCCGGGAACCTGGATTTTCCCGGATGATCCGCAAGTCCGGCTGGCGGCCAAACGCGGCCTTATCGTGACACAGCACCACGCTATTCCGCTGGGACTGAACGTTGCGCGCTGGCCAAAGGACGTGCCCTATAACTACACCACGAATCCTGAAATTCTTGAACGCGCTTGGAAGAACGCAGTGAATTCCTATCTGCCTGATCAGGAGGTGCTCTGGTCTGTGGGTCTGCGCGGCTTATCGGATGTGACCTATTCCTCCATGGATTCAAGTGTCAGAGACAATAACAAGGCCTTAGGCCAGTTAATCGGTCGCGCGATCGCCAACCAGTTGCGCATCGTGCGCTCCGTCCGTCCAGATGCGAAGTTTGTGACTAATCTGTGGCAGGAGGGTGCCCGACTCGCCCAGCAAGGTGATCTCAAAATTCCCCCCGAAGTTTCGACCGTGTGGGCGGATGACGGCTATGGCTACCTGCAAGACCACGGCGAAGTGGCAGCTGGGCAAGGCGCTTACGATCACGTCGCCATGATGAATGGGCGCGCGAACCAGCTCACGGAAATGGTTCCGGTTCAACGCAGTTTCTCTGAACTTGGCCGCTATATCAGCGCTGGAGCTACGCAGTATCTTCTGGTGAACACCAGCGACATCCGCCCAGTCTCTATGTCCATTCGAGCCGTGATGGATGTGGCGTGGAAGGGCCTTCCGGGCGGAGCAGAACCTGCTGACGAGTTTTACCGGCAGTGGTCGTCGGAAGAATTCGGGGGAAAAGCCGCTCAGAAACTTGAAGAGCTTTACGGAGAATACTTCAGGGCCCCCGCGCATTTTGGTGATCCGGCTCGTGAGTACGGGGACCAGCTCTATCATACGGAGGTGCGGCAAATGTTGCTGACTTATATGATTGATTCCCCGCTCTATGCGATACCAAGCCAGGCCCCGAACTGGGCGCCTCCTCGTATCTTTGGGTCGGAATTCGGAGCGAATCGTCCAACTGGAAAAGAATGGCTTCGCGAGGCAGTGACAAGAGAAATTCAACAGTGCGGTGACGCGCAGCCGCGGTGGGACGCGGTTTGGAAGAAGGCCCTTGCGATCGAGCCTCTGGTTCCGGTTGCGCGCCAGCCTTTCTATCGTTCCCAGGTGCTGGCGATGATTGCCATCAACCGTGAAAGCAACCGGATCTTGTTTCTCGTATCGAAAGCCATACAGGACGTTGAGAGTGGAAAGCCGTCCCAGGCCCATGAAGAGGTTAATCGGGCCCTAAAAGTGTTTGATGAGATTCAGCAGGTCGAGACGGCAGCAGAATACGGCAAGTGGAAGGGGTGGTACCGGGGAGACTGGTTGACGGGTATTTATCGTACACGCGAGCTCGTGCAATTATTCTCTAAATTTCTGGACGATCCCCACACTCACGTTGCACCACCTGTTTTGTGGTCTTACTGGGAGGCGTATTACCACATCATGCATTACGAAGGAGACCGAACTGCTGATGTGAAATAGCACGTGCATGTTCCACCTGTTCTGGGCAAATCACACGAACTCGCTCAGCGGCTGTGACTGTGCGCTATCGCGGAGGGCTTCATATCCTCGTGAGTTTGCAGCACTCCCACATAGGTATGCGACAGACGATCGTGCCAGGTGAGAGCGTCTTCATCCCACCAGGCCCAGAAGAATCCCAGGAAAAACGTTCCAGCGGAAAGAATGTAGCCTGCGCTGCGCAGCAGCATTTGCCGTGGTGTCGGCGGATCGCCCGTAAAGCTGGTGACTTGCAGGCCGCGGAACATCATGCCCGGCGTGGTGCCGCCGAAAATGGTGAAGAGGGCGAAATATTGCAAGTAGACGATGGCAAATGTCACGCCATATACCGCGGCGCTGAGCTTGCTGAGAGTGAATTGCCCTCCCAGAGAACCAAATAGCGCGAGGAAGCCACCGTAAGCGAAAAGCAGGCACGCGATGTCGATGGCGGCGGCGAATCGTCGCTCTTCGAGCGAGGCCACGGGATACGCACCGTAGGTTTCCGATAGCTCGTCTTGGGGGGACCTCGCCAGGCCATCGGTTCGCGATGCGGGCGGAATGGTGACGTCAATTTCCATACGGCCGTCTGATTTTTCGCGGCTTTGCGTGTTGCGGCCAATGGCAAGTGTGAATGAAAAATCGCCGGCGGCGACGTTGCGGACTTCGTCGAGAACCGACGCGTGCGTGCTGGTGGTCACGGGGCTGTGCTCAAACGGAAGCCGCGATTGTGTTGTACTGGCGGCGCGCCGGCGCTTGCGCACGCGATATGCCTCCATGCGCATGCTGAGTTCACCTCGCCACTCAGAAGCTTGATCCGTTTGAACGGCGATCACTGGGATGCCGTCTACATCGTCTGCGTAACTGTTCGCTGACACGGCCGTTTGAGGCGCATTCCGAGGGGGAGAGGCAGAGAAATCCTCACAAGAAAAAGTGCCCGAGGGAAATGAGGAATCACAGAAATTGCAGGCGCGCCTGCTTGAAAGCAGTATTGCGCCACACTGCGAGCATGTTTTTGTCACCGGTGCGTTTTGCGCTGCGGACGCTCCCACTCCGGTGAGGAGTGAAACGCAACAAGGATACCACGAAGAAAAGGAAGCAAAGTCAATGCTTGGAGTTAAATGTTTCGTATCAGGCAGCAGGAAGAACAGGTCGTAAGATGCGAGGCGTTGGGGGCTAAACGTCGATCTGCTGCGCCAGCATGTCGCGGCTGAACGCAATCCGCCTGTCGAGGGTCACTGCGGCAAAGTAAGTACATTGACCGCGCTCCATGTCGGTCCAAGCCACCAGTGCAGGGATGAGGCGCGCCAGAGTGGAGCGCACGACGTTTAGCAGGCGGAAGTAGGCGTTGATGGCGCGTATCCGGCCGCGTTCCTCGGGGCGCTCGGGGCAAAGGTCCAGGAGCTGGATGACGCGCGCGAAGTCCTCGCCAGAAGCGGTGTTCGGGATGCCCGCGACATCGCGAACCTCGGCGGAAAGCGGCTGTCTGATGGACGCCGCGATGAGCGAGCGGCAGTACGAGATGAAGAACTGCAGCAGCGCAGCGGCGGAGAGCAGGAATATGAGGGTAGCCATTAGCGTGGTACCACCGCGAGCCGAGCCGGTACCATCCGCGCGTCGGGAGCCAATCGCCAGAATGCATAGGCCCAAGCAAGGGGTAGCAAACAGCCGAACACAGGAACTACGTAGCCGAAGAACTGGAAATTGGGGAACATGTTTCCGAGAGCAAATGTCGCAGCAAACGCGCTGAAATAGATTCCCAAAGAAAGCACCAATTGGATCAGTTGCGTCCGCGTCTCACGCAGTTTCAGGATGGCGCCCCACAAGACGTAGGTCAGAACCAGGCCCACGAAGTATAAATTCTGAGAAAGCTCAAAGAAGAAGCCGGTGAGCATCTTGTTCTGGGACTGCTGAACAACTCCGTACGAGAACAAAACGGTGCCGACGAGCAGGAGCACCGCCGCAAGCCGCACGTATTTCTCGACCTTCATTTCGTCAAAGACGTGCAGATAAAGGGTGATCAGCGCAAGGTAGAGGAAAATGGTAAGGACCGCATCCGAATAAAAGTAGAAATATTTGTATTCACTGGAGCGCAGACCAAAATGACTGAGCACATAGTAGCGCCCCAAGCTGATAAGGAACGAGAACAACATGTAGATGTTGAGACAGAGATAGCGGCGGAAAGCGTGCTTGGCGATCGCAGACACCACTACGCAGACTTCTAGGAGGGATCCCAGGAACCAGATCGTGTATCCGATTGAACCAGGCACGAACTTCCTTTCCCGCGCCCGGCCCGCGCTTACTTAGCGCTGGCTACTTGGTGGACACGGAAGGTGGCGGAAATGGCGCCGAACCGTTCCGGAACGAAGGCGGCGGAAATGGCGCCGAACCGTTGGCCAACATAACGGCGCCGTCGCTGTGCGCCGCTACGACAGTCTTCAGACCCATCGCTCCTACCAAGACTAGCATGGCTAGGAGTAGTGCGGTGAGCTTACGTGACATTGAGTGCCTCCAAGGGAAAGAAACCCCGGATGCACTCTATATCTAATTACACCAATGTCAAGCAGCTCGCAAGACGAGCCTGTTCCGAAACAGTACACGTCTCCCCGATTGAACTCTTCGCCAGGCTTTCGCCCGCGCCGGAGCCTCCTGGGAGGTCGTGCAGGGGCATCGTAGGTTTTAGAACTCGTACGGTCAACGGTACGGTAGTACTAGCCATATGACCTACGGCGCCGCAGGTCCTTACCACGTGTCCCGCGATACCCTTGACACCTTTGCTCGCCGCTCCGTAGCATGGAAAATTGCCTTTGGGCCGGCGTAGCTCAGTGGTAGAGCGAGGGTCTCATAATCCCTAGGCCGTGGGTTCGATTCCCCCCGCCGGCACCATTCCAACCCGCGTGGCTGGCCTTGCCGCTTAAGCCTTAGCGAAAGCTACCCGCACCCAACAGCCTTGCGGTGTCAAAGGTTCAACGAGCGTCGCCCTTTGCGTTTGGATTCGATTGACAGCGGATAGGCCTTTGGGCAGCATGTGCAGCCCAGTGGCCGAATTGTGCATCGCATCGCGCGAATTTCCCGCTGCTGTGTTCGTCAACCTACGCGCAGGTGGCGGGCGCGCTCGAAGATGTTTGTCTTCCATAAAACGAATCTTCGCGGAGCGCTTATTCCCTGCCGACTTCTTTTTCACGGATAGCACACAGGCGCTGGAATCGCACGCACGCAGCGCAATCCAGGCGGGCCGACGCGTGCTGCTCGCAATGGGCGGTGACGGCACATTGCAGGCTCTGGTCAATGCCGCGTGCGGCCGCGAGGTCGTGCTCGGGATTTTGCCCACGGGTGGCGGGAACGACTTTGCTGCTGCATTGCGACTGCCGAAGAATCCTATCGCTGCCGCAGTGGCCATGCTGTCGGCCAAACCGCGCTTGGTCGATGTGCTTAGCGCACATACCGCAGACGGTAGCCGACGTTTGTATGTGGGCGGCGGTGGAGTGGGGCTGGATGCGGACGCCGCAACCTACTTGGATGCATACGCGCAGTTCCCCGGCCGATTGCGTTATATTGCCGCGGCGTTGCGTGCGCTTCGCGAATTCGAGCCTTTGCGGATTAGAGCGGAGTTCCCAGGCAGCGAGCTGCCGCCCAGGGAGGCGCCGGCGCTGCTCGCGGGCGCGCTCAACACGCCGAGCTATGGAGCGGGGTTGCGTCTCGCGCCGGACGCGCGAATTGACGATGGGCTACTCACGGCTTTGTTTGTGCGGAACCTAAGCGCAGCGCAGGTGCTCGCCGTCGTCCCCCGGCTACTCGCTCGCGGCGATCTTCCGGATTCGTATGTAACTCGTGTCAGCGCCTCGCGCGTGCGCTTCACCACCGATCGCGAATGCCTCTTCCACGGGGACGGCGAAATCCTGGGAGCGGCGCCCGTCGAAATCGAGGTGCTGCCAAAAGCAGTGCGGGTGCTCGCGCCTGTTACGTCCTAAATCCGGCGCATTAACGTATCCCATGTTTCCTCTCCGATACTTTCCTCGCTACTACTTTGGCAAAGCGAAAGCAATGTAAACGCCCCCGGATGCCGATTTCAGATCCTTGCCGCCTCCAGCCGCAATAACCACGTACTGCCGCGCATTCACCTCGTACGTAGCCGGAGTGGCATTGCCCGCAAACGGAAGAGTCGTCTCCCACAGCAGTTCGCCGGTGGATTTATCGAACGCATGGAATTTCCTATCGAAACTGGTGGCGCCGATAAAGAGCAGTCCGCCTGCGGTCACGATTGGCCCGCCATAGTTTTCCGTTCCCGTATTTTTCATTCCTTGAGCGGCGAGCTCCGGATATTCGCCAAGATTAATCCGCCAAGCGTACTCGCCGGTGCCCAGGTTAATTGCGTTGAGCGTGCCCCAGGGCGGTGCAATAGCTGGATAGCCGTCGGGATCCAAAAATCTGCGGTATCCCAGGAATCGGTATTTCATTCCCAGGAGTTCGGGCCCGACACTGCCGAGCTCTTTGCTCTCGCCGATAGCCAGAAAGTCGACGAGCGCGCTCAATTGCTCCCCGGATAGATTCGGAAATCCCGGCATTCGGCCCTTTCCAGATTTGATCGCCGAAGTAATTTGGTCGGGCGCCAGCCGTCCCGCGATGCCGATCAGCGACGGAATGGCAGGCGGGGAACCGGCCATCTTGTCGCCGTGGCAGACGCTGCACTGGCTCATGTAGGTCGCTTTCGCTCCGCTGAAGTCGGTGTTTTCCGCGAGCGCGGCCATCCACGCCATTTCATTGGAATTAACGTAAATCGTCGCTGTTTCCGGATCGATAGCCGGACCTCCCCACTCCGCGCCACCGTCGAACCCGGGAAAAATAACCGTATCCTTTCCCACGCTGAAGGGAACGAATTGCCCTTCGCTGCGCGATTTTCGGAATTGCTCGACAGCCCATTGGTGAACTTCCGGCGTGCGGTTGGTCAACATATCTTCGGTGAGAAGTTGGCGCGCGTAGGGCGCAGGCTTGGTTGGAAGAGGCTGTTCGGAAGCCGCAACTTCGCCAGGAATCGTACTCGCTGGATATTTGTGATACTCGATGGGGAAGAGCGGCTTGCCGGTGCCGCGCTCGAACAGATAAACGAAACCCTGCTTGGTAGTCTGCGCCACGGCGTCCACGTCTTCTCCGTCGCGCTTAAGGGTGAACAGCACGGGAGCGGAGGGAAAATCGCGGTCCCAGAGATCGTGCCTAACGCCCTGGAAGTGCCATATCCTTTCGCCGGTTTCTGCGTTCAGCGCGATCAGGCTGTTAGCGAACAAATCGTCACCGACGCGGTCCGCGCCGTAAAAATCAAATGCAGCCGATCCGGTCGGGACGAAGACGATGCCGCGTTGTTGATCGACGGCCATCCCAGCCCAGTTATTCGCCGCGCCGCTGATTTTCCAGGCGCCGGCGGGCCAGGTGTCGCGGCCAAATTCGCCATCGTGCGGAATGGTATGAAACGCCCAACGGAGCTTGCCGGAGCGCACGTCGTAGGCGCGCACATCACCGGGCGGAGCCGGCAAAGTTTCGGGATTGCGTCCGCCCACGATGATCAAGTCCTTGTAGACAACTCCCGGGCTGGTCAAAGCGATGGATTGCTTCTCAGGGTCGCGTCCCAGATCCCTGCGAAGATCGATTCGTCCATTTTGGCCAAAGGCAGGCATGAGCTTGCCGGTAGCGGCGTCCAGCGCGTAAACGAAATTCATTACTCCGGCGAGGATTCGCTTGTCTTTTCCGCTGGACCAATAGGCCAAACCGCGGTTAGGCTGCGTGCCATTGATCCCGGAGTCGAATTTCCAAAGTAATTTCCCGGTCGCGGCATCCAGAGCAAAGATCTTTTGCGTTGGGGTGATTCCGTAAAGCACGTCGCCGACGATGAGCGGGCTTGTCTGCAAACCGCCCTGCTCGCCGGTATCGAACGTCCACGCCGTGGCCAGCTGCCTCACGTTGCTTCGGTTGATCTGCGCCAGGCGTGAGTAGCGCATGTTTTCCGGCCCGCCACCCCACGCCGGCCAATCACGGCGCACACCTGCGTCTTTGTTTTGAGAGCGTGCCGCCGCCGAACACAGGAGTGCGCATACAACAAGAAAGCATGGAAAGGATTTCATCGCGAGCATCATACGCCACCCGCGTCACCGGGCTGATGCCTCACAGGCAAGCTAGGCGTGTCGACGCGCGCCCACGGTTTGGTCTAGCATAGCCTGCCGTCCAAGCGATGCTGAGCAATACGATGGCAAACCGGGCCACGATATTCACCTAAAGCGTTTTCGGAGGAAGCATGGAAGAGCAACTCAGCCTGGAATTTCTGCGCGTGGTCGAGAACGGTGCCATCGCTGCCGCGCGCACCATGGGCTTCGGCGACCGCTACAAGGCTGACGAAGTGGCTGTGGAAGCCATGCGCAAGACCATGGATGCGGTGCCGATGGACGGCACCATCGTCATCGGCGAAGGCGAGCGCGACGAAGCACCCATGCTTTACATCGGAGAAAAGGTTGGCCTCGCCACCCACGCACCTAAAGCGTTGTTTCCAGAAGTTGACATTGCCGTCGATCCACTCGAGGGCACCAATCTCTGTGCCACGGGGGCCGCCGGCGCCATCGCCGTCCTCGCGGCCAGTGAAAAGGGGGGGCTGCTGCATGCTCCCGATCTGTACATGGAAAAAATTATTGTTGGTCCGTCCTGCAAGGGGGCCGTCGATCTGGATGCTCCGGTCTCTGACAATCTCAAATCCATCGCCAAGCGGCTCGATCGCGACGTCGAGGATTTGGTCATCATCGTCCTCGACCGTCCGCGCCATGAGACTTTAATCGCGGACATTCGCAAGGCCGGAGCGCGCATCCGTCTCATCGGAGATGGCGACTTGTCCGCGGGGATCACCGCCGCCGTCGTTGGCACCAGCATCCATGCCGTGATGGGCACCGGAGGCGCGCCGGAAGGCGTTCTCACCGCCGCAGCTCTACGCTGCCTGAACGGGCAAATTCTCGCTCGACTGGTCGTGGCCAAACCGCAGGACGCGGAGCGCCTGGCCAAAATGGGCGTCAAGGATCACAAACGAATTTACGACACCGAGGACTTGGCGCCCGGCAAAAAAATGATTTTCGCGTGCTGCGGGGTGACTGACGGGAATCTGTTGAAAGGTGTGCGGTTCTTTGGCGAAGGCGTGCGCACCACGTCCATGATTCTGACTCTGGACGACCGCCAGGTGCGCTTTATCGATTCCGTGCACCTTGAGAAGAGGCCCGATGTGAAGGTGCGATTCTACTAGCCTTGGATTCGCGCCCTATTGCTTGCTTGTTAGGGCGAGAAAAACGCGGTCATCTATGGCCACGGCGCGGCCAAATATCGTCGAGCTCGTCGCATCGGGAATGGCTACGTGCTCGCCGCTCCCGCTCAGTGACGGTCCCGCAGGCTTGCCTTCCGCCGCGGGGGAATCGCCGGGCTGCCGCGAAATGCGAGTCGTCTTCGGCGTGCAGTTGCTCGCCCCGAGGCAGGTGTCGCGCACAAAAACCTGACGGAATCCGCTGTTGGTGGTCCCGGCAGAGTCATTCGTCGAGGCGGCTGATTTGCTGCTCACATGACTCGGCGTCACGGCAACAAAAGCCACTAACCTACCCGACGCGCTGACCGAAGGCAAAATCGCCTCGGTTCCAACAAGCGCGCCCTGCGAATCCGTCGAAACAAGCTGTGTCGATGGTGTGCACGATGCCTCCGCGCCCAAACAGGTATCGCGCAAATAAATCTGACGTCCCGAGGGAGCTTCCGCCAGCAGATTCGTAGCCGCGGAACTAAACGCGATGTAGCGTCCGTCGGCGCTCATCGAGGGCGACCGGCTGTCATCGTTGCCGTCAGCTCCGTCCGTCGCCGCGGAAACCAGCAATGTCCGTGCCTGGCACGCTCCCGTGGCTCCCTGGCACGTGTCTCGAACAAAAATCTGCGCATGCTCATTTTGCGTCGCAGTATAAGCGACAAATCGCGCGTCCGCGCTCACCGCCGGAGTTTCCTCCGCCGCGGTCTGCACCGTCGCCGTAGCACGCGCGGCGGCAGCCGGGCACGAACTGGCCGCGATGGTGAACTGCGGGCTGTTCTGGCTCGCGCCGCCCCCTCCGCTCCCGCTTCCTGACTGCGGTGCCGGCGGATTGAAGACGCTTACGTTTGCCGTTCCAGCGCCGGCGATGAGAGTGTTGGTTACCATTGCCTGAATCTGCGTTGCGCTGGTCGAACCGACTGGCGCCAGCATGGTCTGCGTTCCGCCCGCACCCGCGCGCCACAAGACCTGCGAGCCTCCGGACGGATCCGATGCCGGAAGAAAATTGCTGCCCATAACTGTCAACGTGAATGCCGCGCCACCCGCAACCGTACAACTCGGAGATATGGAAGAGACCGTCGGCAGCGGATTTCCCGGCGGATTGATGATGAACGCCAATGTATTTGAGAGCCCATTGGTCCCCGCGCCGGAGTGCGGGCTCAGCGTGTTGACAAACGCTGTCCCTGGCTTGGCCACTAGCGATGCGGGCACGGTAGCAGTTATGCCCGTAATGTTCCCGGCGCTGTCGGTCTGTACCTGGGTCGCAATGGTCCCGCCATTCCACTGCACGACTGTCTTGGCAACAAACACACCGCCAACCACGGTCAGCGTGAACTGCGGGCTTCCCGCCGTGGCGTTCGCAGGCGAAAGCGAAGTGATGGTTGCTCCGGTAGGAACTTGGAACGTATTGCCATAGTCATTGCAACCGATCGCGGCGAACATCGCCGACAATGCGACAGCCATCGCTGTCCAGGACCGCTTCATGAAAACTCCTTCATCGTCACATGTGACTGCGAGGGCAGGCCTCGCTCGGTGGTCCCCAGGAATCACCACCCGGGCATTCCGCTAAGAGCCGCGTTTGGCCACTGTGCTGTCGGGGTGTGATGCAGAATTCGCGCTGCGCGTTGACCCGCAGTGCCCCATCTCAAATATGCCCCGGCTTTCCGCCGTGGCGCGCGCCTCAGCACGCAAAACAACCCTCGCGCAACCCTACATCATTACCATTGCAGGCGGGACCAGGTCAATCGGCACCCAAGGCCGCCAGCGAAGCTTCCACAAGTTTCTGCACGTGCTGGCGGCACTCCGGATCGCTGAATGCCGCGGCGCCCGCCGCCCGATAGCAGTCGCGCGCCTGTTCTTTCCGGCCAAGCTTGGCGAAAAGATCCCCCGTCGCCAACTGAAAGAGCGCATTCGATGGATATTTCCTCACCAGCGGGCCGATTACCTCCAGCGCCCGCTCATACTGTTGATCGTAGTTATGAAGACTGATCGCCAAGTAAAAGCGCGCCTCCGGTGACACCAGTGCGCCCTCTTCAATCGCGTTTTCAAGCTGGCGGATCCCTTCTTTCTTGCTTCCTCCGGGGATACCCATAAAAAACCGCAAGACGCGCGCCGCCGCCGACAGCGTATCGACGTAGTAGTTGTACAGGCCGAGACCAAGCTCCGCATCCGCCAGTTCTGCGTTCATCGCGATCGCGCGTAGCAGATGTTCGCGCGCGCGCACTCCCGCACGCGCCGTGTTGCGCCCCTCGCCGCGCAGCCCATAGAGTCGCGCAGCCAGTGCCGCGCCCGTGCCCGCGTAAAATTCCATCTCTGCAGTATCGTGCTGCGCGATTTCGCCCTCCGCGAGCGAGGAAGCCTTTGTCGCCAATTCCAAATAGCGCCGGTCGGCTGCCAACTTCGCGCGGTGCCGCGGAAAGTTCATCCCATACTTGAATTCCGCGGAAGTGCACCAGATTCTCCACCACAGCGCTTCTGCTTCCAGCAGGTATCCGATGGGATGATCCGGCCGCTCTTGCTGCAGGCGCAACGATGCTTCGCGCCCGCCCTCGAGATCACCGGAGTAAATCTGGTCGGCTGCCGCAATTACTTCGGGCGGCACCCGCAGTTTGTCCCCGCGAGCCGGAGCGCAGAAGAATCCCGCGCTGCACAAGGAAATCGTCCAAAGGTAGGAAATGATTCGAACTCGCCGCACAACGAAACCATCCGGCTGCTACGGTTCAAGCTCTTCGCCGGAAGAGTTTAAGCTGTTCCAGGAGCGTTGCAAAACGAAATGGCTTGCATTCGCGCCCTCGCTCCGCATTTGCTATTCTCGGCGGCGCTATGAACCCTCCCGAGAACGCTGCTCAAGGCACTGCGCTTGGAAGCGAGCGTGGCGATCTCGAACGCGCCCTCGGTCTCAAAGAAGCCGTCGCCCTGAACATGATCGAGATGGTCGGGATCGGACCTTTCGTCGTGATCCCGCTGGTCATCAAAGCCATGGGCGGCCCGCAGTGTTTGCTGGCCTGGGCCGCAGGCGCAGTGCTCGCGTTGCTCGACGGCTTTGTTTGGTCAGAACTGGGCGCTGCGATGCCGCTTGCTGGGGGCAGCTACGTTTTCCTTCGCGAAGCCTACGGCCCCGGCCGCATGGGTCGCTTGATGTCCTTCCTGTTCGTCTGGCAGACCTTGATTCAAGCTCCCTTGAGCCTGGCTTCCGGCGCCATCGGCTTCTCTCAATACGCTTCCTACCTCTACCCGCTTGGAAAATATGGACAGAAAGCCGTCTCCGGCGCGCTCGTAATTCTGCTCGTGATCCTGCTCTATCGCCGCATTGCCTCCATCGGAAGAATCTCTCTTTTTCTCTGGGTCGGTGTTGTCGGCACCATCCTTTGGCTCATCTGGGGCGGCGCCACGCACTTCCAGCCGCGCCTCGTTTTCACCTATGCGCCAGGATCCTGGGATTTTTCCTGGCTGTTTTTTGCTACGCTCGGCTCGGCGACCGTTAACACCATCTACACCTATTGGGGCTACTACAACATTTGCCATCTCGGAGGCGAAATCCGCGATCCCGCGCGCAATATTCCGCGCGGCATTTTCATTTCTATAATCGGCATCGCAATTTTGTACCTTGCCATGCAGACCAGCATCCTTGGCGTGTTGCCGTGGCAGCAAGCCCAGGATTCACCCTTTATCGTCAGTGCCTTCGTCGAAAAGCTCTATGGTTCCGGGGCCGCGCGCTTCGCGACGGCCATGGTCCTCTGGATCGCTTTCGCTTCGGTATTCTCTTCGCTGCTCGGATATTCGCGCGTCCCATACTCCGCCGCGCTCGACGGAAATTTCTTCCGCGTTTTCGCTCGCGTACATCCGCAGAAGAAGTTCCCGCACATCTCGCTCCTCTTTCTCGGCACGCTGACTTTCCTCTTCGCGCTACTCTTCAAGCTGCGGACGGTCATCGCCGCTGTTCTGGCGATGCGCCTCATCATTCAGTTCATTGGCCAGGCTGTAGGCGTCATGCTTTTGCGGCGCCGTTGGCCTCCGGAGCGCCTGCCGTTTAAGATGTGGTTGTATCCGCTGCCTGCGCTGTTGACCATCGCGGGGTGGATCTGGCTCTTCCTTCGAACGGGAAAAGCTATTTGGTGGGGGTTATTCGTGATTCTCTTGGGACTCGCTGTTTTTCTCGTGCAGTCACGCCTTCGCAAAGAATGGCCGTTCGCCGCTCCTCCCTCAGAGGCCGCCCAATGAAAATTTTCAATCCAGCTCAGCCCGTCCCCTCCCCGGGCCGCGCCCCAACAGTGGCACAGCCATTTCTGGCTGTGCGTCTTTCTGTCGTTTACATACTGTTGCTCTTGATCTTTGCCGCCGGCGCCAAGGCCCAATTCCCTCCGGCCCCCGGCACCGGTCCGGGACTTCCAGAAACCGTGGAAGCCATCGAAAACGCCCGTGTCACCACTCGCATCCTCTACACTACCGCCCATCCCGACGACGAATCCGCCGCCGTGCTCACCTATCTCGCTCGTGGCCTGCATGCCGAAGTCGCGCTCCTTTCTCTCACACGCGGTGAAGGCGGGCAGAACGATCTCGGCCCGGAGCAGGCTCCCCAGCTAGGTCTCATCCGCTCGCAAGAGTTGCTCGCCGCCACGCGCGGCTACGGCGTCAAACTCTTTTTTACTCGCGCAAAAGATTTCGGCTATTCCAAAACTCCCGAGGAAACGGAAAAAATTTGGGGCGACGACGTTCTGCAGGACATGGTCGAGGTCATCCGCGCCTTCCGGCCGACGGTTGTCATCAACGGTTGGGGTGGCGTTCACACCGGCCACGGCCATCATCAAGCCGCCGGCCTTCTCACGCCAGAAGCTGTTCGGCTTGCGGCTGATCCCAATTACAAGCTCCACCGCTCATCTCTCGACCAACAAGCCGCCGCCGCATGGGGCGACCGTCGCCCGATTTTGTTGCTTGACGTAGATCGTGGCGAAAAACCGCAAGGATATCCTTTGCCGCTCGACGATATTTCCCCCCTCTACGGAAAATCCTGGCGCGAGATCGGTCTCGATGCCTTCGCCAATCATCGCACCCAGGGCATCACCGGCTTCTTGAACTCACCCTTTCTCCGCCGCCCCATCACCCTCAAGCGCGAAGACGGCGGTGACTTCGATCTCACCTCTCTCAACGAACCCCTCGGCCCGCTCGATGAGGACTTTGAGGTTGCCAACCGGGGTGTTGATCCCCTCATGCGTGCTGTCGATGCTTCCCTCGTTGCCGCACGCGATGCCGCCTTGCGGCTGGATTGGAAGGATTCCGCCGATTTCCTGATCGCGGCGGGCAAAAAGCTCGATCAAATTCCGCTGCCTGCCCTCTCGAGCCAGACTCCCGCTCCGGTCCAGTCCCTTTTCCGGAGCATTCACCGCAAGCGTGAAAAGATCAACGCCGCGCTCGTCCTTGTCTCCGGCGTCCGGCTTGATGCAATCTCCGATCGTAGCGAGCTCGTTCCCGGAGAAACCTTTACTGTTCGCGTCGACCCGCACCACCGCGACGCCATCAGCGGCGACTTCCGGAAAATCGGCCTCGCGCTTCCTCAGGACTGGAACATCGTTAAACAAGACCCTGAACCGAACGGTGCGATTGACTTCACGGTTTCTATCCCGCAGGCTTTGCGGTTTCCTCAAAACGGTTCCGAGTGGCTTCTTTGGTCTCAGCGAACCCCTGGTAATGCTCCGGGCCTGCCTTCTCCCGCTTTGCTTCCCGATCCGCCGCCGCTCGTGACTGCCACGCAAGATGTCGTGCTCGATGGCTATTCATTCACCGCTGTTTCTCCGGTCACCAGCATCCGCGCCACCTCCACGCGCGCCGATCGTATTACTCCTCGCGTGGTTCCGCCATACACGCTAGCCGTTGAGCCAGGCCAAGTCATCAGCGTCCTGGCCAAGCCAGGGCCGCGAAAACCTTTCGACGTCCTGCTTCGCATCCACTCCTACGCCACGCAACCCGGCAAGGTCAGCGTCGGCCTCGACGCACCGCGCCTCTGGATCGTAAGCACTCCGGTGACTCTCAATTTCAGCGGTGTCGGCGACCAATACGCTCGCTTCAAAGTAACGCCGCCTCTCAAGCTCGCGGCCGGCAACTACAAAATTTCCGCCCGCGCCCACAACACTGCTAATCGTACTCCCAGCGCCAAAGATCAAAAGTTCACTCTCTCCCTCGAACCTTTGCCAACTATGCCCACGCTGCTCTGGGCGGAGCCGGCGCAATGTCTCGTTCACGCCTTCCCCATCAACGTGCCGCAAACCCTTCGTGTCGGCTACATCACCGCGGAAAGCGAACCCATCCCCGATGCTTTGCGCATGCTTGGCATTCAGGTCGAACTCCTCGATGCGCAAGCCCTCGCCTTCCGCGACCTCTCCAAATTTGACGCCGTGGTCGTCGGCGTGCGTGCCTACGAGTTGCGTCCCGATCTCCCCGCTGCGAACCAACGCCTGCTCGATTACGCGGCGAATGGCGGCACGCTCCTCGTGCAATACCAGCGCGATTTCATCTGGGACAAGTCTTCCTTCGCTCCTTATCCCGCCTTGATCTCTCCGCCGCCGCCCCCCGTGAAGGAAGGAGCAACCCCGGCCCCGCGTCCTCTGCCGCGCATCACCGACGAAAACTCCCCGGTGAAATTTCTCAAGCCTAACGATCCGCTTCTAAATCGTCCGAATAAGATCACGCAAAGCGACTTCAAAGGCTGGGTTCAGGAACGCGGCCTCTATTTCTGGACGCAATTCGATTCGAAATACACTCCGCTACTCGCCATGAACGATCCCGGCGAACAGGAACTGACCGGCGCCCTCGTCTATGCCCACTACGGCAAAGGTGTATACATCTACACCGGCATTGCCTTCTTCCGCCAACTTCCCGAAGGCGTTCCCGGCGCCTACCGCTTCTTCGTCAATCTTCTCAGCGCCTCCCGCCCGCCGCGTTGACCTCAACCATGGCCGGTCGAAGTCTTTAGCCCCAGAATTCGCGCGTGTCATCCTGAGGGCACCGACTTGTCCTGAGCGTCTTTCGCGAAGGATGAGGATGCCCGAAGGACCTCAGCGTAGAGTGCATCTGCAAATTGTCACTGCTTCCTGGGCCCAGTAACTTACCCGCACGTCAAAGACTCGCGCCTGCGCCCGCGTGCTATTCTTCCGGCTGTACTTCAGATTATTAGGGAGAGCAATCAAATGGCTGCAAAGCCTGTCCCCGCCGCTGCGCGCCGCTTGCGCGCGCTTTTCACGCTTATTGTTTGTTTCGCGATTTTCTTGTCGATGACTTCTCCGGCGTCCGCACAAAAGGAAAAAAAGAAGAAAAAGGACGCCAACGCGCCCGCCGACACCCACACCACCATCCCCATGCCCGACGAGCAGCAGATTGATTACAATATTTCCGGGATGCTCGGCGCCTGGCAGCTCGGCGACATTGACCGCCTGCGCCAAGTCTATGCCGATGATGCTGTCTTCGTCAGCGGACTCTGGGCGCCCCCCGTCTTCGGTTGGTCCAACTTTCTTCCTTTATATCAACTGCAGCGCACACGAATGCAGCAGGTGCGTCTCGACCGCGTGAACACCTACATCAAAGTGAGCGGGGCAGTAGCGTGGGCCTGCTATCAGTGGGATTTCGGCGGCACGGTGGATGGCCAGCCAATGACCGCCCGCGGGCAAACGACTCTCGTGTTCGAGAAGCGCAACGACCACTGGCTAATCGTGCACAACCACACGTCCGCAGCGCAAGCCGCGCCGCCCACTACCACGCAGCCGCAACCAACCGTTCCGGCGATCACACCATCAACGCAGCCGAGCAAACCTCCAAACTCTTGATGCTCAGCCAACCAGGCGGCGGCAATCGCTAGAAGCTTTTAAGTCCTTCGTACAACCACATGCCGGCAATCAGCAGTAGCAACGCTCCCGCCGCGATGCCGCTCGTTGCAATCGGCTTTGACAGCCGCGTGATCTTCGCTATCAACTCGCGCTGTTCTTGCGCTACGTGCTCGCCAGCCGCATCGATGCACAATTGATCATCTTCATGTGTGGTGAGAATGCTCCGCCACAGCAGCAAGGCTAGAAATGTGGCGGTGACGATTCCCCAGACGATCAGAAGGTACAGAATGGGCCCCGTAAGCGTCGCTTCCATCGTAACCTCCGTGGAACCGTGCCGCGGTGCCTGCCCAGAGGATTAGAGGTGGACAGGCAAGGGGTAAACCGGTATTCACGCGGAGTATAGCACTCTGGATTTAAATTTCCACTGCTTGCAATCCAAGGAACAGATGGGGCCTGCCGAACGGCTGGAGATTCTCTACTCAGACAAAGGCATCAATGCAGTACGGAAAGAGGTCCAGAAGCTGCGGGACAGCGGCGTGATCTAGCTATAAAGCCGAGACCATGTGGGCTATGGCATCGTCAAAGGTGGCACCGCCTTCAAGATAGGGCTGCCAGTAGCGGGTGAGCAGCGTCAGGTAATTTTCCCAGCCGCGCTGGTAAAGGCCTTCGCGCATGGCGTACGGAGTGTACTCAGCGTCCTGCGATTTACGGCCGTTTGCGTCTGGCGCTCGGTTGCTAGCGGAGCCGCCCGGCATCGTGCCATTTTGAGCGGCCGTATTTTCCGGCGCATCCGCTTGCGGGTCGATTAGCGGCTTGATCACCTCACCCGTGGTATAAAAAATCAGCGCGTGCCACAGGTCTCGCGGGATCGGTTTGTCGCGTTGGCGGCATTCCCGCGCGATAGCTTGCTCCACCGGCATGGCGATTCCGTGCGACGCTTCATGGAAGAGCACCTCCAGTGCCGCCGCGCCCTGATTGCGCGCGTCCGTGCTGGCAATGGTCACGCGCAGCGGGTCGAGCGTGGTATAAGCTCCGGCGGCATTGGCGACGGCGCTCACGTCCACGCGAATTTTTTCGTTTGGCCATTGCGTTTGGTAAATGTC
>WNFC01001041.1_pt1 | contig 28468 bp, 24 predicted proteins | sample 5400541 | NCBI WGS metagenome assembly WNFC01 (sample SAMN13153342, study PRJNA577476) | soil metagenome | isolation source: 120 cm saprolite under Douglas fir tree site 2 hole 2 replicate 1 | place: USA:California | collected 2015-04-18
GGCTTGGCAATGGAACACGGATCGCATCCGCGCCAAGAGCTACACCGACAACGTGGTGGATCTCATGGCGGGGAAGCTGAAGCGGTTCTCCGCCACCACCCAGGAAGCCCTGAAACAGCTCGCCTGCCTGGGCAATGTCGCCGAGGTCGCCACCCTGGCCCTGGTTCACGGGGAAACAGAGGAGGCGATGCACGCGGCCCTCTGGGAAGCCGTCCGCGCCGGGCTCCTCTTCCACCAGGAGAGCACCTGCAAATTTCTGCACGACCGGATCCAGCAGGCGGCGTATTCACTGATTCCCGACGAGCACCGTGCCGACATCCACCTGCGCATCGGCCGTGTGCTGCTGGCGAGCATGACGGCGGACCAGCTCGCCGAGCATCTGTTCGATGTCGCGAACCAGCTCAATCGAGGCGCCGGACGGCTGATCGACCGCGACGAGAAAGCGCAGGTGGCGACGATCGATCTGCGTGCCGGACGAAAGGCCAAGTCGTCGGCGGCCTATGCCTCGGCGCGCGCGTATTTTGCGGCCGGCATGGCGCTGTTGGACGAAAGGGACTGGGGCAGCCAGTACGAGTTGACGTTCAGCCTGTGGCTCGAACGCGCGGAATGCGAGCTTCTTTGCGGTAATTTCGAAAAGGCCGAGCAACTGATTGTGGAGTTACTGCAGCGCGCGGCTTCGACCGTCGCGTTCGCGGACACCTCCTGCCTAAAGATCTATTTGCACGTTTTGAGGGGCGAACATCCGCAAGCCGTCGACAGCGCGCTTACCTGTCTGCGCCTGTTCGGCATTGACCTGCCGGTACACCCGACCTTCGAGCAGGTCCAGGCCGAATACGAGACGGTCTGGCAGACCCTCAATGGGCGCCCGACCGAGAGCCTGATCGATCTGCCGATGATGACCGATCCGGAACTGCAGGTCGCCATGCAGGTGCTCTCGGTCCTTGGTCCCCCCGCCTACTTTACCGACTTTCACTCATTTTGCTTGATCGCGTGCCGCATGGTGAAGATCGGCATGCAGCACGGAATCAGCGACGCTTCCACGCTCGGCTTTGCCCTTCTCGGGTTTATCTCCGGCCCGGTCTTTCACCGTTACGGTGCGGGTTATCGTCTCGCCAAGCTTGCATGCGACCTGGTCGACAAGCACGGCTTCATCGCCAACCAGCCGAAGGTCTATCACGCGATGGGAACGGTTGCCTTTTGGACGCAGCCGATCGAAACCGCGATCGATTTCATGCGGGCGGTCTTTCGCACCGCGGTTGAGACGGGTGATCTGACCTTCGCCTGCTACGGTATGTACCAAGTAGTCACAGGCCTTCTGCTCCGGAACGATCCACTCGACGCAGTGTGGCGCGAGTCGGAGATGGCGTTGGACTTCGCCCGGGAAGCCAAGTACGACGACGCCGCGGACATCATCCGGAGCCAGCAACGCTTCATCGCGACCATGCAGGGCCGGACCGCGACCTTTTCCACCTTCAGCGACGCGCACTTCGACGAGGCGACGTTCGAGGCGCAGCTGCCAGCGGGCCGGATGCCCGTGATGATCTGCTTTTACTGGATCCTCAAACTGAAGGCGCGGTTCCTGTCGGGCGACTACGCCGAGGCTCTCGCGGCAGCCGACAAGGTGAAGCCGCTCCTTCTGGTCGCAACCGCTCAGATCCAGGTACTCGACTACTTCTACTACACCGCGCTGACGGTGGCGGCACTCTATGACAAGGCTTCTAACGACGAGCAGAACAGGTGGCGCGAACTCCTGACGGCGCACCGGGAACAACTGCGCGAGTGGGCCGAAACCTATCCACCGACTTTCGGCGACAAGCACGCACTGGTGTCGGCGGAAATAGCCCGCATCGAAGGCCGGGAACTCGACGCAGAGCGCCTGTATGAAGAAGCCATTCGATCGGCACGCGAGCACGCTTTCGTGCAGAACGAAGCGCTGGCCCACGAGGTGGCGGCTCGGTTCTACGCGTCGCGCGGTTTCGAGACGTTCGCTCACGCCTATCGGCGGAACGCAAGATCCTGTTATCTCCGCTGGGGCGCCGAGGGCAAGGTCCGGCAGCTCGAAGAGGCCCACCCGCAGCTCCGCGAGGCCCCGGCCCCGCCACCTCCCGGCGGCATGATCGGCGCTCCCGTCGAGCAGTTGGATATCGGCGCGGTGGTCAAGGCCTCGCAGGCCATTTCTGGGGAGATCGTTCTCAGCCGGCTCATCGAAACCCTGATGACGATCGCGCTCGAAAATGCCGGTGCGGAGCGCGGCCTGCTCATTCTTCTCCGGGGCGATACGCTGCAGATCGAAGCGGAGGCCAGAACCGACCGGAAGAAGGTCGAGGTCACGCTCCGCCAGGAAACGGTGGGACCGTCCGAGTTGCCCGAATCCATTCTCCACACCGTGATCCGGACGCAGCAGAGCGTGATCCTGGATGACGCCTCGGCCCAGAATCCATTCTCGGCGGATGAGTACATCCGTCAGAAGCACGCGCGGTCAGTCCTCTGCCTGCCCCTGGTGAAGCAGGCCAAGCTGATCGGCATGCTGTATCTCGAGAACAACCTGGCATCGCATGTGTTCACGCCTGCCCGGATCTCAGTGCTGAAGCTGTTGTCGTCACAAACGGCGATCTCGCTGGAGAACACCCGTCTCTACAGGGATCTCCAAGAGCGGGAAGCGAAGATCCGCCGGCTCGTCGACTCGAACATCATCGGGATCGCGACGACGGACTTCGAAGGCCGGATCCTCGAGGCCAACGACGCCTTTCTCGAGATGGTGGGATACGACCGCGAAGATCTCGGCTCCGGACGGATGCGGTGGACAGAAATGACCCCCGCCGAATGGCTTGGCGTGAGCCAACGCGCGGTAGCTGAGCTGAGGGCGACAGGGAGCTGCGAACCTTTCGAAAAGGAGTACTTCCGGAAAGACGGCAGCCGGGTGCCGGTGCTTGTCGGCGCGGCGGCCCTCGAGGGGCAGGACGAGGGCGTCTCCTACGTGCTCGACTTGACCGAGCGGAAACGTGCGGAGGAAGCGCTGCAGAAGGCGCAGGCGGACCTCGCCCACGTGGCGCGGCTGACGACGATGGGCGAACTTGCGGCCTCGCTTGCCCATGAGATCAATCAGCCGCTCGCCGCCATCGTGACCAACGGCAGCGCCGGTTTGCGCTGGCTAAACCAGGGTCAGCCCGATCTCGACGAAGCGCGGGCTGCGCTCTCGCGCATCGTGCGGGACGGCGCCCGCGCGGCGGACGTGATCCGCGGTCTCCGGGCGCTCGCCAAGAAAACCGGACCGGAATTGGCGAAGCTCGACATCAATGACACCATTCTCGAGGTGCTGGCGCTCACCCGCAGCGAGATGCAGCGGCACGGCGTCGTGCTTCACACCGATCTGTTCAGCGGCGATCGGCCGGTCTTCGCTGACCGGGTTCAGCTGCAGCAAGTATTGATGAATCTGATCCTGAACGGCATCGAAGCGATGAGGGCTGTCGCGAGCCACCAGAGGGTTTTGGCGATCTCCTCGGAGCCTGCCGGACCGGACGGCGTGCTCGTTGCCGTCGCAGATACGGGCCCGGGGCTGGACCCGGCGTCGGCCGATCGCATCTTCGAACCCTTTTTCACGACCAAGCCCCAAGGCATGGGCATGGGGCTGTCGATCTGCCGATCGATCATCGCAGCGCATGGCGGGCGGCTCTGGGCGTCGCCGGGCGTGCCGTGCGGCGCTGTCTTCCGATTCACTGTCTCGAGGGTGCCGCCGGGTTGAGTCGCCATCACCTCTTCTTGATGAACGTGCCCCGATCGAGTTCCTCGAAAGCAACGCGCAGCTCCTCCTGGGTGTTCATTACGATCGGGCCCTGCCAGGCGATGGGCTCGCCGATGGGCTTCCCCGAAACGAGCAGGAAGCGCACGGCATCTGCTTCCGCCGAGACCGTCACCAGGTCGCCGTCGTCGAAGGTGATCAAGTTCCGGTTGCCGATGAGGCGCGGCCGCTCCATGTCGAAGTAGTTCTCGCCCTCGACCTCACAGCTGTGGCAAGACCAAGCAGCTGGCGATGACCGCAGTGGCCCGCGAGCTCTCCGGCTTCGTTTGGGCCGTCGGTGTCGAGGTCGAGAGCCAGCTCGCCTCGCTCCCTGTGCGCGCGGCGTAGAGGAGCAGCGGAACGATTTGGCTTGCCGCGCTACGAGAGGGCAATCGCCGCTCTAACCGGCTTCACGGACGGGGATGGAGACTGGCCCCACCATCCCCCGCTCGGTTCGATTTCCGGCCAACGTCAATGGCTTGGTGCACGCACTGAGGCCAGGTTGGCACCGTAGGTATCGGGCTGGTAAATGCGGACGCGGTCAGATCTGACCCGGAGGGATCTTCGAGTCGATCAGGCGTGACGCTTCGCCGTCCATGGCGGTTCCTCGTATCGCGTGACGGGGCGTCCTACCAGCTCCCGCCGCCTCCACTCTCTATTTCTCCAGGATGCGAAGGGCCTGTTTCACCGCTGCGGACAGTTCCGGCTTGCTCCGGCCGGCCCGCGCTCCGGTTGCGATGCCCTGGAGGAACACCCCGAGGAAACGGGCCGCGCCGCGCTCGTCGAAGTTGGACGCCAGTTCGCCACTTCGCTTGCCGCGGCGGAGCGCCCTGCGGAAGGCGGCCTCGGTCTGCGCCATCGACTCGCGCAGCATCCGCTCGACCGCGGGCGTGCGCGCCTCGCTCTCGGTGGCGACCTGGGTGAGGAAGCAGCCCTGCGGCCCCGACCGGCTGCACGCCGAAGACAGCCAGAGGTCGAAGAAGCGGCCCAGCCCTTCGCGCGCCGACCCGGCCTCTTCCAGCGCGCGGCCTGCGACGGCGAAGCGGCGCCGATAGCGATCGAGCGTGCGCTCCAGGATCTGCTCCTTGCCGCCGAAGGCGCCGTAGAGGCTGGCGCGGCTCAGGCCGGTCGCATCGACCAGGTCCTGCACCGAGGTGGCGCGGAAGCCGCGCCGCCAGAACAGGTCGGAAGCGCGTGCGATGACCTCGTCCTCGGTGAACTGCCGCGGCCGCCCCATGCCTCCCTTCTACAATTGTGTGAGCCCGCCATCCACCACCAGCTCGGCGCCGGTGGTGAACGAGGCCTCGGTCGAAGCGAGGAAGAGCACGGCGCGCGCCACCTCGTCGGAGGTGCCGAGCCGTTTCATCGGGTTGCCCTCGCGCATCTGCGCGGTGAACGCGTCGACCTGCTCCTTGACCATGCCGCCCTTCGCCAGGATGGGCGTAGCGATGGGGCCGGGGCTGACCGCGTTCACGCGGATGCCCCTGGCCAGGAACTCCGTGGCCAGCGTGCGCGCCAGCGACCGCAGCGCCGCCTTGGAAGCCGAGTAGACCGAGGCGCCGGGGAAGCCCTTCTCGTCGACGACCGAGGTGTTGAGCACAATCGCGCCGCCAGCCTTGAGGAGCGGCGAGAGGCGCTGCACGGTGAAGTAGGCCCCCTTGACGTTGATGGCGAAGGTCTCGTCCCAAAAGGCCTCGGTGCTGGCCTCCAGCGGGGCGAACCTGGCGATGCCGGCGTTGACGAAGAGCACGTCGATGCCGCCCAGGCGCTCCTTCACCTCGGCTGCGAGCGCCTCGATGTCGCTCAGCTTGGAGGTGTCCGAGCGGAGGACCAGCGCGCCGGCCCCCAACTCGTGCCGGGCGGCCTGAAGCGCTTTCTGGTCGCGGCCGGTGACCACCACCCGCGCCCCCTCGCCGAGGAAGGCCTTGGCGGCCGCCAGTCCGATGCCGCTGGTGCCGCCCGTGATCAGGGCCGTCTTGCCTGTGTATCTACCCATCGCTGCCTCCAGGTTGGTTTCTTTGTGGAACGCTCGTTCTGGAACGAACGTGCCAGAATGGACGCGCGAGCTGGCGAAGCGATTCGCCATCATTTGCTTTCTGCAGGCGGCCTGCCCGCCTTGACCAGACCGACCCGTCCGGGTAAATCCGATGCCGGCTCGGAACCGGGCCGTACTCTTTGGGCGGCCCGGAGATTTCAACTCCAACAGCAGTCCGGACAGCCATGCCCAAGATCGATTTCTCAGTCGGCATCGGCGGAGCCGCCGGCCAGGGCGTGGCGACGCCAGGCAACATCCTGGCGAAGCTGTTCGCCCGCCGCGGCCTGCACATCAACGCCTACAACGCGTACCAGTCCATCATCCGCGGCGGGCACACGTTCCTCACCATCCGCACCAGCAAGGAGCCCGTCCGCTGCATGGGGGACGGGCTGGACATGCTCATCCCGCTCAACCAGGACACCATGGAGCGGCATTTGCAGCGCATGCGCCCCGGCTCCTCGGTCCTGTACGACGGCGACCGCGTCAAGCCGGGCGCCGCGGCGGAGGGGGTGCAGCTTTGCCCGTTGCCGCTCGGCGAGCTGGCCAGGAACGTCCTCTATTACAACACCGCCGCGGTGGCGGCGGTCCTTCGCCTCATCAGCGTCGAGCTGAAGCCGTTCGAGGACATGCTCGCGCAGCAGTTCCAGCGCAAAGGCGACGCGGTGGTGGCAGACAACGTCGCCGCGGCGCGCGCCGGTTACGACTACGCGGGCGCGCGCTTCAAGCCCTACCCCTTCTCGCTGCCCGATACCGGCAAGCGCCTCGCCGTGGCCACCGGCAACGAGAGCCTGGCCATGGGCGGCGTCGCGGCCGGCGTGAAGTTCTATTGCGCGTACCCGATGAGCCCCTCGACCGGCGTCCTCATGTGGATGGCGCGACACGCGCGCCAGCTCGGCATCATGGTGCGGCAGGTCGAGGACGAGCTCGGCGTCATCAACATGGCCATCGGCGCCGCGCACACCGGCTGCCGGGCGATGTGCGCCACCTCGGGCGGCGGGTTCGCGCTCATGACCGAGGCGCTGGGGGCGGCGGCGATGATGGAGATCCCGGTGGTCTGCATCAACGTGCAGCGCGCCGGACCCGCGACCGGCGTGCCCACCAAGACCGAGCAGGGCGATCTCTGGCAGGTGCTCGGCGCGGGGCAGGGCGACTATCCACGCATCATTGCCGCGCCGACCAGCATCCGCGACTGCTTCCATCTCATCCCGGAGATCTTCAACCTGGCGGACGCGTTCCAGTGCCCCGGCATCGTCCTCGCCGACCTGCTCGAATCGGAGGGGTTCTCCACCTTCGAGCCGGCCGAGCTGGACTTCAATCCGCCGCGCGACCGCGGCGCGATCATCGGCCTCTCGGGCGAGGCGCCGGAGGTCAACGGCGGATACAAGCGCTACCGGATGACCGAGAGCGGCATCTCGCCGCGCGCGGTGCCGGGGACGCCGGGGCACGCGCACGTCGTCGCTACCGACGAGCACGACGAGGACGGCGTGCTCATCAGCGACGAGTTCACCGATCCGCACAAGCGGCAGGCGATCATGGAGCGGCGAGGGCGCAAGATGGACGGCGTCCTGCCGCTCCTCGAGCCGCCGCGCTTCACCGGGCCCGGCGACGCGGAGGTCACGCTGCTGGGGTGGGGTTCCACCGAAGGCGTCATCGACGAAGCGGTCGAGCAGCTCGCGGCGCAAGGCATCGTCGCCAACCACCTCCACATCCGCTGGCTCGTGCCGCTGCAGTCGGAAGCCATCGCGCGGGCACTGTCGGGAGCGCGCAACCTCGTCATCGTGGAGAACAACTTCAGCGGCCAGTTCGCGCGGTATCTGCGATCCGAGACCGGCATCGCGGCGAACGCGCACATCCGCAAGTACGACGGCGAGCCCTTCCTGCCGCACCACGTGGCGGACGGGGTGAAGAAGATCCTCGCTGGCGAGACCAACAAGTACGTGCCGGTTCACGAGATCCGGGTCTGAGGAGGTCGCAATGGCAGAGACGCACACCGAGTCCACGACCCCGCTCGCGACCGGGCCGCGGCGCCCCGCGCTGAGCGCCAAAGACTTCAAGGGCAAGGTCGACCCCGACTGGTGCCCGGGCTGCGGCGATTTCGGCGTCCTGAACGCGCTCAAGATCGCGGTCGCCGAGCTGGGCCTCTTGCCGCACGAGGTCCTCACCATCAGCGGGATCGGTTGCTCCTCCAACCTGCCGGGCTACATCAACACCTACGGCATGCACACGCTGCACGGGCGCGCGCTCGCCGTCGCGAGCGGGGCCCAGCTCGGCAACCACGGCCTCAAGGTGATCGTCACCGGCGGCGACGGCGACGGCTTCGGCATCGGCGGCAACCACTTCGTCCACGTCATGCGCCGCAACGTCGATCTCACCTATATCGTGATGGACAACCAGATCTACGGGCTCACCACCGGACAGGTCTCACCCACCAGCCGCAAGGGCATGAAGACGAAGAGCACGCCCTTCGGCAGCGTGGAGAACCCGGTGAACCCCATCCCGATGGCGATCGTCTGCGGCGCGACCTACGTTGCGCGCGGCTTTTCCGGGCAGCAGAAGCACCTGGTCGCGCTGATCAAGGGCGCCATCGAGCACCGGGGATTCGCCTTCGTCGACGTCTTCAGTCCCTGCGTGACGTACAACCACGACAACACGCACGAGTTCTTCAAGCAGCGGACCAAGAAGCTCGAGGAGATGGGCCACGATCCCACCGACCCGCACGCGGCCATCGAGAAGGGTGGCCTGTGGGGCGAGACCATCCCCATCGGGCTCTTCTACAAGAACGAAGACGTGCCCGCGCTGGACGAGCTGGAGCCGGTTCTGGCCGAGGGCGTCCCGCTCGCCCGCCGGCCGCTCGACGTCTCGGCGGAGAACGCCCGGGCGCTGGTCGAAGAACTGCTCTGAGCGCTTGCTGTCCTTGATGATTGAAATCAGACCGGCCGAGATCTCTGACGCGATCCCATTGGCAGAGCTGGGAAGAAGAACTTTTCTTGAAACTTTTTCCAAAGATAATCGCGCGGAGGATATGGATCTCTACCTCAGCCGGACGTTTGGAACCGACAAACAACTCGAAGAGGTTCAAGATCCGAATCGGCGGATTGCCATTGCCTGGACCGGTACGACTGCAGTCGGGTTTTACCACCTGTTCCTCGGCCCGCCAGATCCAGCCGTGAAGGGAACAAAGCCAATCGAGCTTCTCAGGCTTTATGTGGATTCAAGATGGCACGGCAAGGGTGTAGGAGCCGCGTTGATGGAAAAATCTCTGGAAGCTGGGCGGCGCGAGGGATTTGCGACCATGTGGCTGGGAGTATGGGAAAGGAATTTCCGGGCGCAGGCCTTCTATCGCAAATATTCTTTTGCCGTCGTAGGAGCGCACGTCTTCACATTAGGCACAGATAAGCATGGTACCATTATCGCGTCCAGGGATTCGATGCGGAGGACTCGCGGGAAGCCCATGGTGGCGCCGCTCGAGCCCTACTTCACGAGGAGGAGGACGCGCAGGACGATCCCGCCGGTGACAAAGGCATGGGCGAGATCGGCATCTGCGGGGCGGCGGCGGCCATCGCCAACGCGGTGTTCAACGCCACCGGGTGGCGCATCCGCGTGCTGCCTATCACACCCGGCAAACTGCTCTGAACACGACATTCGCTGACCGAGCGCGGGTGCCATCCCCGCCTACATCGCGGCGAGCGGGGCGCTCGCGTATATATGCCGGCAATGTCTGCTCCTGCTCGCGCCCGGCTGCGCCTCCGGGTGGCCCGCCGCCGCACTCGAAGCAGAGTGAGGCCCCTGCGGCGCCTGCCCACCGAACGCTCCCGGCGCCCTGCGCCGGGCTCGCGCTTCGTCCCCGTGGCCATGGCTGCGGCGCTGGCGGCCGCCGTGGTGTTCTGGTTCAACCTGCCCTCGGTGGAGCCCCTGCGGCACGTACATCCCTCGATGACCGCCCTGATGGAGGCGCGCGCCGAGGAGGCCCGCGAGAACGGCCGCGCCGCTCGCCGCAACCAGCACTGGGTGCCGCTCGCGAGCATCTCCCCCTGGCTGCAGATGGCCGTGGTGAACAGCGAGGACGCGCGCTTCTACGAGCACGACGGGGTGGACTTGACCCAGACCCGCTACGCCCTGAGGGAGGCGGTGGAGCGCGGCAAGCTGGGCCGCGGCGCCTCCACCCTGACGCAGCAGCTGGCCAAGAACCTCTGGCTCGGCGAGGAGCGCACCATCCTTCGCAAGCTGCGCGAGCTGGTGCTGGCGTGGCGCCTCGAGGGGCTCGGGAAGCAGCGCGTGCTCGAGCTCTACCTCAATATCGCCGAGTGGGGCCCGGGCATTTACGGCGCGGACGCTGCCGCGCGCGTGTGGTTCGGCAAGCCGGCCTCGCATCTCTTGCCGGAGGAGGCGGCGCTGCTCGCCGCGATGCTCCCGGCGCCCCTCAAGCGGAACCCGCTGCGGCCTTCGTGGCAATTGAAGCAGCGCGCCTGGGAGGTACTGGAATTGTACGGCGCATATGGACAGCTCGACCCGGACGAGATGGCGCAGGCGTGGGTGCGGATGGCGGCGAGACTGGGAAGAACGACCGTTTCGGCTCGATAAGCAAGCGTTCCGTTGCTTCTCCATACGCCCAGCCGACGCTGGTGGCAGGTCAGGCGCCCGAGGCGCCTTGCAACCTACCCGCGCTCCTTGCGCCCCCACTCGCCGAGGATGGAAGGTGCGGCTTCGATTGACAAATCTTCAGGAGGATCACATGGCCTATCAGGGTTTCACCGACGAACTGAAGCACGTGGTGCGCGACACGACGACTGGCGCGCGTGAACGGCTCGGCGCGATGCAGCGCGGTTTTCATTCCGGTCTGGGCCGGATGCGCGAGCTCCCCCAGGCCACCAAGGTGAAGATCGGCGTGGTCGTCGCCTGCGTCGCGTTGCTCGCGGGCGGGCTGGCAATTCGCGGCGAGGCGCACTCGACGAATCACCTGCCTTCGGGTCGCGTCAGCGATCTGAGCTCTGCGCCGGGGGCGGAGACTCCCCGTCCGCGCGCGGCCAGCAAGAGCTACGCCGCGGGCAAGTCGGAAGAGACGCATGGCGATTACAAGGCCGCCGCGCAGAGCTATGCAGCGGCCGCGCGGAAAGGCAATGCGCGCGGGTTCAACAAGCTCCTGGCCATGACCCGCGCGTCGAAGTGCGAAGCCCGGTCCGAAGCGGCCGACGCGCTCGGTACTCTCCGCAGCAGGAAGGCGACCGCGGCGCTGAAGAGGCTCGCGCGCGCGAAGTTCAAGGATGAGTCCAGGTCGCCTGGCATCTTCTCCTGCAACAGCAGGCGCGCCGCGCAGAAGGCCCTGGAGCAGCAGGGGCACGGTTAAGCGGACAGACCGTCCAAAAGGAGCGGCCCGAAGCCCATCGACGCGGCTTCGGGCCGCTTCCATTTTAGAAAGTTTCGCTTCAAATTCGCATCGCGATGTCTCGACAGCTTCGATCGCCGAAGGATCAACCGCCGTAAATCGTCACTCCTGCGGAGCACCAGGGCTCAGAGGCAAGCCCGGGAACGGGGCCAGCATGACGGAGAGCTTGGAGTTGACGCCGCCGTCGAAGAGGGAGAGGTCGGTGACGTAGAGCGTGCGGCCCTTGAAGACCAGGCTGGCGGGAAAGTCCAGCGCATCAGCGCCGGCGCCGTCATAGCGGGCGATGAGTTTCGCCTGCCGTGAGAGCACCTGGATCTCGTTGGCCTGGTTGGCGCAGACGTAGAGGTTGCCGCGGACGTCGAACATGATGCCGTCGGCGCCGTGGAGCGCCTCGGTAGTGCGCTGTTGGGCGTTGATGGTGGCGCCGTCGGCGAAGATCTCCACGGGGCCGGCGCTGCCATCCTCGAGGACCCGGATGCGCAAGATCCTGCTGTCGCCCGTGTTGGCGACATAGAGGAACTCCTGGTCGCGATCGAAAGCGACGCCGTTGGCGCCGAAAGGCGGGAAGCCTTGCGTCGTCAGCAGCACGTCTTGCTTCCAGACGCGGCTGCTGGAGCCGTCCGGCGCCACTTTCGTGATGGTGCCGAGGAAGGAGTCGGACACGAACAGGTTCCGATCCTGGTCCTGGGCGATGGCGTTGGCGGCCGCGAAGCCGGTGGCGAGAGTCGTCATCTGGTGCGTGGCGGGATCGATCCGGAGGAGCCTGCCGTTGGGCGCGGTGCCGTTCGCGAAATCGACCACGTAAAGGTTGCCGCGCGGGCGATCTCGCACACCCCTCTCACCCTGCTGACTGTCATCGGGGCCCTCAATCGGCTCGAACAGCTCTCCCAGCAGATTCGTTACGGGCGCGGTTCCAGGTTTCACCGGGATCTTGTCGACGAGCACCCCGGCCGGGCTGATGACGCAGATGTTCGCCGACGGCGTGCGCACGGCCTGAAAGGCCGGGAAGGACGCCGCGTAGAGGTTGCCGGCCGGATCGAGGGCGATGCCCTCCGGGTTGGGGCAGTCGGCCCGCAGGTTGGGACCGAAGTTGTGGAAGGCGTGCGTGGCGGGCGACGCGAGAACCGCTTGCGGCGCGGCGAAGGCGGCGAGCGCCGCAAAGGCGGCGAGCAATGAGCTTGCGCGTTTCATGTTTCATTCTCCCCCCGGGGGAACCCCGGTCTGCGGGCGCAACCCTAGCGATCGGCGAGCGCGTCGTCCACTAGCCACGCGGCCGGGTGTAGTCTCCTCCGCTCAGGCTCCAAGCATGGAGGTGCGCGATGTCCGATCAGATCCGCCGTGTCGAGTACCGTTACGTCGAAGTGGACGACAAGCCCGGCGCGGCCGCCCGCGTCTTTGGCGCGCTCGAGCAGCAGGGGGTCAGCCTGCTTTCGATGACGGCGTTCCCGAAGAGCGCCGGCAAGGCGCAGATCGACCTGGTCGCCTCGAGCGGCGACTTGGAGAAGGCCGCCGCCAAGGCCAGTCTGAAGCTCAGCCCCAAGAAGCAGGCCATCTTCGTCAGCGGCCAGGACCGCCCGGGGGCGGTCGCCGCGATCTTCAAGAAACTGGGCGAGGCGCGCATCAACGTCATCGCGGCGAACGCCGCCTGCGGGCAGTCCGCGTTCGGGCTCATCCTCTGGGTGAAGCCGTCCGATCTCGACGCGGCGGCGAAGGCCCTCGGCGTCTGAGCGCGGTTACCCTTGCAGGGTCTTCGCTGCTGGCGCGGGGTTGAACGCGGCGGCGATGGCGCGCGCCAGGGCGCGCGGGCTGATGCGGAGCGACTGGATGAGGAGCTTGTTCTTCAGCCCGTGGATCACCATCGGCCGTCCGTTCATCATCGCGCGGTAGCCCTGTCTCGCCACCGTCGCGGCGGACGCGGCGCCCAGGCGGAAGAGTAGCGACCGCTCGTTCCCCGCCACCTCCGCGAACTCGGTGGCCGTCGCGCCGGGGCAGCTCACCGTCGCAGTCACGCCGGTTCCGCGCAGCTCGTACCAGAGCGCTTCGGTGAACGAGTTCACGAACGCCTTGCTCGCATAGTAGACCGCCATGAACGGCCCGGGCGGGAAGCCGGCGGTCGACCCGATGTTGAGGATGCGGCCGCGCCGGCGCGCGAGCATGGGCCGCAAGAAGGCGCGGGTGAGCGCGACCAGCGAGGTCAAGTTGACCTGGATCATCTCCAGCTCCCGGGCCGCGTCCAGCTCGGCGAAGGCCCCGCTGACGCCGAAGCCCGCATTGTTGACGAGGAAGTCGATCTGAAGGCCGAGGCGCGCCACCTCCTTCACGACGCGGGCGGCCCCGTCCTGCGCGGCGAGATCGGCGGCGACCACTTGCGCCTTCACGCCGTGCGCCGACTGCAGCTCGCGCGCGAGCGCCTCCAGGCGATCGCGCCGGCGTGCGACCAGGACGAGGTCGTGCTTGCCGGCGGCGAAGAGCTTTGCGTACTCGGCGCCCAGTCCCGACGACGCTCCGGTGATCAAGGCTGTTCCCATGGGATGCCGTACTAGCGCGTGGCGCCCCGCGCCGCCAGCGTCCGGCCTCCCGCTTCCAACTCAGCCTCCTCTATACTGGCGCTCGGGGTTGCCCATGACCGATTGGGACGAGTGGTACGCCTGCTCCTACTGCAGCGCTCCAGTCGATCGCCGTACCGTCGACGAGAGATGCGGGTTCACGAACTCCGACAACCACCTCTGCGGCAGGCCTGCCCACGCCGGCTGCGCCGAGGCGGCTGCCGAGGAAACCGGGCTGCTCATCGAGACGGTCCTCTGCCGCAAACACCTCCTCGGCGGACAACGGACGCGTCCGCGCTAGACGCGGCCGCAAAAAGGCGGCTTCGCGCCTACGCACGATCAAGCGTGCAATACTGCGCGGCCGTGCGTTTCCTCCTCGTCGCGTTGCTCCTCGCGTGCGCCTCGCCTCGCTCCAATCCGCGGATGCCGGAGGCGCGCGCACGGCTCGTGGTGGTGATCGTCGTCGACCAGTTCCGCGCTGACTACCTGACGCGATTCGCGCCGCGCTTTCTCGCTCCCTCCGCCTCGTCGCCCGGCGGGTATCGCTTCTTCACCGAGCGCGCCGCGTACTGGCCGTTTGCGCGATACGATCTTCTGCAGGCCATGACCGGGTCGGGGCACGCGACGGTCCTGACCGGCTCATATCCTTACCGGAACGGCATCTCGCTCAACGCCTGGTGCACGACCGACGCGCATGGCCGCACGCGGACGGTCTACTGCGTTCAGGATGAGGCCGCGCCGCTGGTGGGGGGAAACCCGCCGCTGTCGCAGAAGGAGCCGGCGATCGTCTGCGATGCGGCGAGTGAGCCGGGCATCTCCCCGCGCCGGCTGCAAGGCGGGACCCTCGGCGACGCGCTGAAGCTCGCGGGCCATCCCTCGCGCGTCGTCGCCATCGCGCTCAAGGATCGCGCGGCAGTGCTCCTCGGCGGACATCTCGCCGATCTCGCGCTCTGGTTCGATTCGCAGCAATTTCACTGGATCTCGAGCAAGTACTATCTCTCCGGCGGACAACTTCCGGATTGGGTGGCGCAGCTCAACAGCGGGCTCGACGCGCGGCGAGGAGAGGCGGTGCGATTCGCCTCGGAAGGGCCCGGCACTGGACTCACGCGCGGGATCTTCGATATCGAGGCGCGCTTCGGCGAGAAGTCGGCGCTGAAGACGCCGCTGGGCAACTCCATCACGGTGGATGCCGCGCTGGCGGCCATCTCGGCGCTCGACCTCGGCCGCGGAGAGGGCCCGGATCTTTTGGCGATCAGCCTCTCCACGCACGATTGGCTCGGTCACGATCTCGGTCCCAACCGGCGCGAGATGGAGGAGATGACCGTCGCCGAGGACCGCCAGATCGAACGGCTCCTCTCCGGCATCGCGGCGCGGCTGCCCGGCGGACTCGACGAGGCGGTGATCGCGCTCACCGGCGATCACGGCATTGCGCCCTCTCCCGCATATCTCAGCGGGCTGGGGCGCGACCCGTCGCTCTCCGGCTACATCGACGCTCCGCGCGTCGTGGCGCGCGCCGAGGCGGGGTTGACAAAGCTCTTCGGGCCACCCGCGGGCGGCACCTGGATCTCCGGCACCGCAGATCTGAACTTCTGGCTCAACGATGTATCCATCGCGGCGAAGAAGCTCGCGCGGGACGACGCCGCGCGCGAGCTGCGCGGGCAGATCGCGGCGGCGATGCCGGAGGCCGCGTTCGTCTTCACGCGCGCGGACGTCGCCGCGCGGCGCGTCCCCGGCGGAGCCCTGGGCGAGCACATCCTGCGCGGATACCGCGACGGCCAGGGCGGCGACGTGGTGGCGATTCCCAAGCCCTGGTTCACCGTCTCGGGCGACGTCACGACGCACATGACGGACTACTCCTACGACGCCACGGTGCCGCTCGCCATCGCCGCCCCGCGCCTCGTGCCCGGCACATACGCGGAGGACGCGCACGTCGTCGACCTGGCGCCGACGCTGGCGTTTCTTCTCGGCGTCGTTCCGCCGGAGCTCAACGAAGGACGCGTGCTCTCCGAAGCGGTGCGGCGCTGATGCCTCGTAGGCGTCGGACCTCAGGTTTCGGGCCCCGGGCAAAGAAGTCTTTTCCCGAGGCCTGAGGTCCGAGGTCTGAGGCCCAGCGCCTCTACCGCTCGAACAGCTTCTCGCAGCGGCCGGCCTGCGCCGGCGCTCTGGCGATCGCGCCGCCGCGCGGAATGCACTGGTCGGGCGGCAGCGGCTTGCCCTTCTCGACGAAGTCGACCAGCAGATCGAACGCCTTGCGCGCGTGCGGCTGGATCAGCTCCAGCTTGTCCGAAACGGTGTCCTTGTACGTCTCGATGTGGTTGCCGTTCTGCACCTCGTAGAGACGGTAGGCCGGGTGGCCGTGCTCCTCCTCCTCGTCGTCCTCGTCGCCTCGCCGCGCCTCCGCCACCTTGTCGGCATAGGCGCGGGCGTGGTGCTTGATGGGAAGCAGCGCGTCCATGGTGCCCGCGACGGTGATGAGCGGGGCCTTGATCCGGCCGGTGTTCGCGAACGCCTCGAGATTGTCCTGCACGTCCGAGACCTCGGTACGCGCGAAGTAATCGTAGTTGCCTGGTCCCAGTCCCAGGCCCAGGCGGTAGGTGTCGTACCCGGGGTCGAGCCGCTTCTGCCACTGGCACAGCGTCACTTCCCAGAAGGCGAAGAAGTTGGTCTGCCAGAGCGACGCCGTCACGTTGCCGGCGCTGTTGCGCACCACGATGTCCGGCGGATATCCGGCTGCCTCGATGTTCTTGGCCGCCGCGTTGTTCGGGTCATATCCCGAAGCGAGATAGAGCGGGAAGTTCTTCACCGCCGGCGGCAGGTCGGTGAGCAGGTTGAACGTCTCGCCGTCGACGAAGGTGCCCTCCCAGTCGACGCCGCCGTCGAAGAGGCCCGGCGCCAGCTCGATGGCGCGGCGCACCTGGTAGCCGCCGTTGGAGGTGCCCACCGCGTAGGTGCGCTTGGGCGATTTCCCGTAGGCGGCGCGGACGCCCTCGCGCGCGATGGCCGCCGCCTCGACGATGCGGAACTGCCACTCCCAGAAGGGCTTCTGCGGATCGTTGTCGTAGAAGTGCACCCAGAAATTCGCGAACGCGGGGGGGAAGGGCGCAAGGCGGCACGCGAGCGGGTCGGAAGGCTTGCCGGGCGCGGCCAGCGCCGGGTCGGGGTCCGTGAGGTGGAAGTTGAGCACGCCTTTGTTCTGCGAGGCATAAGCGTAGCCCTGCTGCAGGACGTAGTCGCTCCAGGCGAAGTCGCCGTTGAACTCGCTGCGCGTGCCGGAGGCGCCGGCCACCACCAGTTTGCCGTTCCAGTTTTCCGGCAGCCGCAGGAGGAAGCGCGCTTCACCCGTGCTGTCAGCGGCGAGCGCCGCGTCGATCTGCACGCCGGGCACCTTGACGAGGACCGGCGGGCGGCGGGCCGGGGAGGGCACGATGGTGGCGCGGTCGGTTTGCGGCGTAAAAGCAAAGGGCGGAAACGCGAGCGAGTTGTTCGGCGGCGTGGTGGCCGGGTTGTTGGTGGTCAGATCCGCGCTCGGGACGCATGACGCGCCGGGGGCGAGGCGGTCACCGATTCTCGCCATCACGTCCGAGCACAGGTCGGCGCGGGCCGCGCCGGCCACGAGGAGGAGCGCCAGGGTTGCATTGCGGGCCATAGAGAAGCTCCAGTTGTTGTAAAAAGCCGTGCATCTTTACAGGATGGCCCAGCCTCGGCACAAGGCCCGGCGCGCCACTTCGCGGCTCGTAGGCTTACAACGCCAGATCGCCTCGCTCTCCTGTTCGAAGCCTGACCGCCTCGGCCACCTCGTAGACGAACAGCTTTCCGTCGCCCACTTTGCCCGTGCGGGCGGATCGCTCGACCGCGTCGATGACCTGGGCGACGATCTCCTCCGGAACCACCACCTCGATCTTCACCTTGGGCAGGAAATCGACCACGTACTCCGCGCCGCGATAGAGCTCCTTGTGGCCTTTCTGCCGGCCGAAACCCTTCACCTCGGTCACGGTCAGGCCGCTGACGCCGGCGCTGGTGAGCGCTTCCTTCACTTCGTCGAGCCGCGACGGACGGATGATGGCTTCGATCTTCTTCATCGCCCCACCGATCTGGCCACGGACGAGGACGCGGGCCGCGTGCTGTTGGATGCGACGTGCTCGCTCATGGGCGGACCGCCGATGGCGTAGGCGTTCTCGGAGTGCTGACTGATGTCGAGTCCGGTCATCTCGTCGTCGTTGGTCACGCGCAAGCCGACCAGCGCGTCGACCAGCTTGAGGATGCCGTAGGTGAGGGGCGCCGCCAGCAGCACCGTCGCTCCCACGGCGATGAGCTGCGTCAGGAGCTGGCGGGGGTTGCCGTGCAAGAGCCCGTCGGCGCCGCTGCCGTTGATGGCCTTCCAGGCGAAGAGGCCCGTGGCCAGGGCGCCCCAGGTGCCGCCCACGCCGTGCACTCCGACGACGTCGAGCGAGTCGTCGTAGCCGAGCCGCGTCTTGAGCTGGCAGGCGCCGAAGCAGAGCGCCCCCGCGACGCCGCCGATGATGATGGCCGCCAGCGGCCCGACGTACCCGCACGCCGGTGTGATGGCCACCAGGCCCGCCACCGCTCCCGAGGCAGCGCCGAGCGCGGTCGGCTTGCCACGCAGCGTCCACTCGGCCGCCATCCATCCCATTGCGGCGGCCGCTGCGCCGGTGTTGGTGGCGAGGAATGCGCTCGCCGCCAGGCCCGACGCTTCCAGCGCGCTTCCCGCGTTGAAGCCGAACCAGCCGAACCAGAGCAGGCCCGCCCCCAGGAGCGTGAACGGCAGATTGTGCGGGGGCATGGGCGTCTGCGGATAGCCGCGCCTCTTGCCGATGACTAGCGCGCAGACCAGGGCTGAAGTGCCGGAGGAGATGTGCACCACCGTCCCTCCCGCGAAGTCGAGCGCGCCCAGCTTGTGCAAGAAGCCGCCCTCGCTCCAGACCCAGTGCGCGAGCGGGTCGTAGACGAGCGTCGACCAGAGCACCGTGAAGAGGAGGAGCGCCGCGAACCTCTTCCGCTCGGCGAACGCGCCGGTGATGAGCGCGGGCGTGATGGCCGCGAACATCATCTGGAAGAGCATGAACGCCTGGTGCGGGATGGTGGCGGCGTACCCCGGGTACGGCGCAGGGCCCACGCCACGCAAGCCGGCCCACTCGAACCCGCCGATGATGCCGCCGCGGTCGGGCCCGAAGGCAAGGCTGTATCCGAAGAGCACCCACTGCAGCGAGACGACGCAGAGAACGGCGAACGACTGCATGAGCGTCGCCAGCACGTTCTTCTGCCGCACCATCCCGCCGTAGAAGAAGGCGAGGCCGGGCACGGTCATGAGGAGGACGAACGCGGAGCAGACGAGTACCCAGGCGGTGTCGCCTTTGTCGATCATGACCGCTGCGGAACTGCAATCACGGGACCAGATCGTCTGGACGGGAGAATTCGCTCCAATCCGCTCTTGGCAGACAAAAACGTATGAACTGCTAGATAGAGTAACAATTTCGTATGTACGCCCCAGCGGCTCACGCCCGCGCCGAAAGGGGCCGTCGCTGCGGCGCGCGCACCTCCGCTGCCGAGCGCCGCATGCCGCGCAGGCTGAGCATGCAAATTTGTCGCTTTCGTAGGTATGGCATACATTTTTGTAGGCACAGTTGCACGGAGCGGCGGGGCTTGATACTGAAGCTTCCGTGCCGAAGCGAGGGAGCGAGACGCGCGACGATCTGCGCAACCTCTCGGCGCTGGCGGACATGGGCCGCGCGCTGGGCAGCGCTCCAGATCTGCGCTCCTCCCTCGAGCGCACCCTCGAGAAGCTGGAGTCGAGCCAGGGCATCGTGCGCGCCGCGGTCTTCCTGCTGCACGAGGACACGGGCGAGATCCAGGTGGACGCCGCGGTGGGCATCCCGTCCGACGGGCTGCGCGCGCGCTACAAGCCGGGCGAGGGAATCGTCGGGCGCGTGGTGCAAAGCGGAAAGCCGGTCATCATCCCCGCCACCGGACGCGAGCCCACCTTGATGAACCGCGCCTTCCAGCGCCGGCGCTCGGGCGTCCCCGAGGCGAGCTTCGTCTGCGTGCCCATCGTCGTCGACCGCAATCCGGCGGGCGCGCTCGGCGTCGACTTTCCCTGCGGCCCGGGCCGCGACCTGCAGGGCGCGGCGCAGTTCCTGCGCGTGGTGGCGACGATGATCGCGCAGACCCTGCGCGCCCAGACCCGCGTCGAGGACGAGCGCACCCGCCTGTTGGCCGAGAACAGCTCGCTGCGGCACGAGTTGGAGGAGCGCTACGATCTCTCCAACATCGTCGGCACCAGCGGCCCCATGAAGCAGGTCTACGAGCAGATCGCCCAGGTGGCGCAGACCAGCACCACCGTGCTCATCCGCGGCGAATCGGGGACGGGCAAGGAGTTGATCGCCCACGCCATCCACTACAACTCGACGCGCGCCGAGCAGCCCTTCGTCAAGGTGAGCTGCGCGGCGCTGCCCGAGACGCTCATCGAATCGGAGCTGTTCGGGTACGAGAAGGGCGCCTTCACCGGCGCGCAGGGGCGCAAGCGCGGCCGGTTCGAGTTGGCGCACGGCGGGACGCTCTTCCTCGACGAGGTGGGCGAGCTGAACCTTCCCATCCAGGTGAAGCTCTTGCGCGTGCTGCAGGAGGGCGAGTTCGAACGGTTGGGCGGGACCGAGACGCTCAAGGCCGACGTGCGGCTCATCACCGCCACTAACCGCGATCTCGAGGCGGCGATGGCCGAGCGGCAGTTCCGCGAGGACCTCTACTACCGGCTCAACGTGTTCTCCATCTTCGTCCCTCCGCTGCGCGATCGAAAGCCGGACATCATGCTGCTATCCGATCACTTCCTGGTGAAGTACGCGCGGACGCACAACAAGAGCATCAAGCGCATCGCCACGCCGGCCATCGACATGCTGATGAGCTACCATTGGCCGGGGAACGTGCGCGAGCTGGAGAACACCATGGAGCGCGCCGTCCTCACCTGCGACGGCCAGGTCATCCACGGCCACCACCTGCCGCCGACGCTGCAGACGGCCGAGGCGTCGGGCACGGCGATGCAGTCGCCCCTGGTAGACGCGGTGGAGCAGTACGAGAAGGACCTCATTCTCGACGCCCTGAAGAGCGCGCGCGGCAACCGCGCCAAGGCCGCGCGCCTGCTCGGTACCACCGAGCGGATCATCGGCTACAAGGTCCGCAAGTACGCCATCGACGCAGGCCGCTTCCGCGGACAGGCCGCAGCCGCGACGCCGGCGCAGTGGCGGACGGGGACGCGCTAGCGCGCTCCGCTTGCGCTGGGCCTCAGACCTCAGACCTCAGGCCTCAGAACTCGGGCAATGCGATCCCTTCAAAGTACCGCCTGAGGTCGGATGCCCGAGGTCCGACGCCGACTAGATTGTCGTCGTTGGCGCGCCGCGCGCGGCGCCTGCCCGGCCGCCCATCCAGCTCAAAGCGCTGGAAGTGCAGCGATTTGGGCGACTTTAATTGAAACTTTATTTGACAACACCCCGCGATAGAGGCTACGCATGGCCACCGTGACATTGCAGCCCGCCAGCGAAGTTCGAACCATCGCTCCGGCGCCGGAGCTGCGCGCGTCGCTTTGCATTCTCGTCCTCGTCGGCCTCCTTCCGCTTATTAGCGCGGGGTGCGGGCCGCCGTTCTGACCGAGAAAGAATCCGGAAGGAACCAAGCCCCCGCACTCCGAGAAGGTGCGGGGGCTTTTTTTTCACCCAAGACCGAGGCCTCCCATGTCGCACGCAGTCGCCGTCACCGAGCAGAGAACGCAGGCCGACCCGGCGCAGAAGACCGGCGCGCAGATCGTCTGGGAAGTCCTCACGCGCGAAGGCGTCGACGTCGTCTTCGGCTATCCGGGCGGCGCCATCATGCCGACGTACGACGCGATGCCCGCGTATCCGATCCGCCACGTGCTCGTGCGCCACGAGCAGGGCGCCGCGCACATGGCCGACGGCTACGCGCGCGCCTCGGGGAAGGTCGGCGTGGCCATCGCCACCTCGGGCCCCGGCGCGACCAACCTCGTCACCGGCATTGCCACGGCGATGATGGACTCGTCGCCCATCGTCTGCATCACCGGCCAGGTCGGCTCGATGTTCCTCGGCAGCGACGCCTTCCAGGAGATCGACATCACCGGCATCACCTTGCCCATCACCAAGCACAACTACCTCGTCTCGAGTCCGCAGGACGTGGCGCCGGTGCTGCGCGAGGCGTTCCACATCGCGCGCTCGGGCCGGCCGGGGCCGGTGCTGGTGGACATCACCAAGGACGCGCAGCAGGGGTCGGTGCGCTACGAGGCAGCCGGCGCGCCGCCGCGCGATCGGCCCGCGCAGTTCGCCTCCGAGGTGGCCATCCGGCGCGCCGCGGGGCTCATCGACGCGAGCGAGCGGCCGCTCATCCTCGCCGGCCACGGCGTGCTCAAGTCCGAGTCGAGCGAGCTCTTGCGCCAGTTCGCCGAGAAGACCGGCATCCCCGTCACCAGCACGCTGCTCGGGCTGGGAGGCTTTCCCGCCTCGCACCCGCTCAGCCTGGGCATGATGGGCATGCACGGCGAGGCGTGGGTCAACACCTCGCTGCAGGAAGCCGACCTGCTCATCGCGCTGGGGATGCGCTTCGACGACCGCGTCACCGGCAAGCTGCAGACCTTCGCGGTGAACGCGAGGAAGATCCACGCCGAGATCGATCCCTCGGAGATCAACAAGAACGTGCGCGCCGACGTGGCGCTGCCCGGCGATCTGCGGCGGACGCTCGAGCAACTCATCCCGGCGGTGCGGGCGCGCGGCCGCGAGCCGTGGCTCGAGCGCATCAGGGCGCTGCGGGGCGATTCGGAGCGGCGCGACGTGCAGTCGCTGCCCGACGGCGGAAAGCTGCTCGCCCCGCACGTGCTGCACGACCTGTGGCGGCTCACCGAGGGCAAGGCGCTGGTGGTCACCGACGTGGGTCAGCACCAGATGTGGGAAGCGCAGTACTACAAGCACGACCAGCCGCGCTCGCTCATCACCTCGGGCGGGCTGGGCACCATGGGGTTCGCGCTGCCGGCCGCCATCGGCGCCAAGTTCGCGCGGCCCGAGGACGAAGTCTGGGTGGTGGTCGGCGACGGCGGCTTCCAGATGACGTCCTGCGAGCTGACCACCTGCGCGCAGGAAGGCATCAAGGTCAACGTCGCCATCATCAACAACGGCTACCTGGGGATGGTGCGGCAGTGGCAGGAGTTCTTCTACAACCGCCGCTACGTGGCCACGCCGCTGCGCAGCCCCGACTTCGTGCAGCTGGCGCAGGCCCACGGCCTGTGCGGCCTGCGCGTGACGCGCCGGTCGGAGATCGCCGAGGCGGTGGCGCGCGCCCGCGCCGAGCCGGGGACGGCGGTGATCGACTTCCGCGTCGAGCAGGAGGACTCGGTCTACCCGATGGTCCCGGCCAACACCGACCTGCGCGACATGATCCGCCGGCCGCACTTCGAGGAGGACGAATGAGCCACGACTCGGCCTTCGCCGTGCCGCAGGAGCGCAAGAGCGCGCAGACGTTCATCGCCTACCTCGAGGACCGGCCCGGCGCGCTCAACCGCATCGTCTCGCTCTTCCGCCGCCGCGGCTTCAACATCGACTCGCTCACCGTCGGCCGCACCGAGCGCCCCGGCGTCTCGCGCCTCACCGTCGTGGTCCAGGCCGACGACGACACCGCGCGGCGCCTCGAGGCGAACCTCTACAAGCTGGTCGACGTGCTCCACGTCGAGGACGTGACGCGCGCGCCGGCGGTGACCCGCGAGCTGGCCTTCGTCAAGGTGCGCGCCTCGCCCGAGCGGCGTTCCGAAGTGCTCCACCTCTGCGAGGCGTTCCGCGCGCGCATCGTCGACGTCGGGCCCCTCTCCATCATCGTCGAGACCACCGGCGCGCAGGACAAGCTCGACGGCCTCATCGAGGTGCTGCGGCCCTTCGGCATCCTCGAGATGGTGCGCACCGGCGCGGTGGCGATGGCGCGCAGCGCCCAACCCCTTCCTTTCACCGAAGCAATGGAAGCAACGGAGGTAGCCCGATGAGTGCCACGGATCGCGTCATCGTTTTCGACACTACGCTGCGCGACGGCGAGCAGGCGCCGGGCGCGAGCATGAATCTCGTGCAGAAGCTCCAGGTGGCCCGCGCGCTCGCGCACCTCGGGGTGGACGTGATGGAGGTGGGCTTCCCGGTGGCCTCGCCGGGCGATTTCCAGTCGGTGGAAGCGATCGCGCGGCAGGTGGAAGGGCCGGTGATCTGCGCGCTGGCCCGCGCCGCGCGGCCCGACATCGACGCGACGCTCAAGGCGCTTGCGCCCGCGTCCCGCAAGCGCGTGCACGTCTTCCTCGCCACCAGCCCCATCCACCGCCAGTACAAGCTGAAGATGACCACGGCCGAGGTACTGCGCGTCTCCTCGGAGGCCATCGCCTACGCGCGCGAGCGCTGCGACGACGTGGAGTTCTCCGCCGAAGACGCCGCGCGCACCGAGCTGGATTTCCTCACCGAGGTGGTGGAGCGCGCCATCGAAGCGGGCGCGACCACCATCAACATCCCCGACACGGTCGGCTACGCCATGCCGGAGCAGTTCGCCGCCCTCATCGCGCACCTGCGCGGGCACGTGCGCGGCATCGAGGGCGTCGTGCTCAGCGTCCACTGCCACGACGACCTGGGGCTGGCGGTGGCCAACACGCTGGCCGCCGTGAAAGCCGGGGCGCGCCAGGTGGAGTGCACCGTCAACGGCATCGGCGAGCGCGCCGGCAACTGCTCGCTCGAAGAAGTGGTCATGGCCATGCGCACGCGCAGCGACTACTTCGGGCTGCGCACCGGCATCCGCACGCAGAACCTGTGCAACGCCAGCCGCGCCGTGGCGGCCGCCACCGGCTTCCACGTGGCGCGCAACAAGGCGGTGGTGGGCCAGAACGCCTTCGCGCACGAGTCGGGCATCCACCAGCACGGGATGATGCAGCACGCGCAGACGTACGAGGTGATGCGGCCCGAGGACGTCGGCTTCAAGAGCACCAGCCTGGTGCTGGGCAAGCACAGCGGCCGTCACGCGCTGGCGGCGCGGCTGCGCGAGATGGGCTACCTGCTCGAGCCGCCGCAGGTCGACCGCGTCTTCGAGGAGCTGAAAAAGCTCGCCGACAAGAAGAAGGAGATCTACGACGGCGATCTGGACGCGCTGCTCGTGCACCTCTTCCAGAACGGCTCGTCGGGCCGCTGGCAGCTCGTCAGCCTCAACGCGGTGAGCGGCACGGGCACGCCGCCCAGCGCCGCCGTCTCGCTCATGCGCAAGGACGGCCGCAAGATGGACGAGGCGGCCACCGGCGACGGCCCGGTCGACGCGGTCTTCAAGTGCATCGAGCGCATCACCGGCGTCAACGCCAGCCTGAAGGACTTCCACATCGCAAGCGTGAGCGCGGGCGAGGACGCGCAGGGCGAAGTGGTCGTCATCGTCGAGCACGAGGGCCGCACCTTCCGCGGCCGCGGGCTGAGCACCGACATCGTGCTCGCCAGCGCCGAGGCGTACCTCGAGGTGGTCAACCGCATCGCCGCGGGCCGCCTGCAGCGCAAGGCGCCGCCCGACCCGGAGGTCGTCTGTGGGGCAGTCTGAACCGCGGACCCTGTTCGCGAAGATCTGGGACGCGCACCTGGTTTCGCGCGAGACCGACGAGACGCCGGCGGTGCTCTACGTCGATCTGCACCTCGTCCACGAGGTGACTTCGCCGCAGGCCTTCGCCGTCCTGCGCGAGCGCGGGCTGCGCGTGCGCCGGCCCGAGCGCACGGTGGCCACCATGGACCACTCGACGCCCACCACGCCCGGCCGTTTCGTCGTCGAGGACGCGCAGTGCGCGGCGCAGCTCGCCGCGCTCAAGTCCAACTGCGGCGAGCACGGCATCGAGCTGCACGCGCTCGGCGCCGAGCACCAGGGGATCGTGCACGTCATCGGTCCCGAGCTGGGGCTGACGCAGCCGGGGATGACCATCGTCTGCGGCGACAGCCACACCTCGACGCACGGCGCCCTGGGCGCGTTCGCCTTCGGCATCGGCACCAGCGAGGTGGCGCACGTGCTCGCCACGCAGTGCCTCTTGCAGCGGCGGCCGCGCACGCTGGAAGTGCGCGTCGAAGGCCGGCTGCGGCCGGGAGTCAGCGCCAAGGACTTGGCGCTGGCAGTCATCGCGCGGCTGGGCACCTCGGGCGGAGCGGGGCACGTCATCGAGTACGCCGGCAGCGCCGTGCGCGCTCTCTCGATGGAGGAGCGGATGACGGTCTGCAACATGTCGATCGAGGCCGGGGCGCGCGCCGGGCTGGTCGCTCCCGACGACACGACCTTCCAGTACCTCTCCGGCCGGCCGCGCGCGCCGTGGGGCGCCGCCTGGGATCGCGCTCTCGAGCACTGGCGATCGCTGCCCGGCGATCCCGGCTCGCGCCACGACAAAAGCATCTCCATCGACGCCGACGCGCTCGAACCGATCATCACCTTCGGCACCAACCCGTCGATGTCCGCCCCGATCCGCGGCGCGGTGCCCGATCCGGCATCGCTCGCCGATCCCTCGGCGCGCGCGGCCCTCGAACGCGCGCTGCGCTACATGGGCCTTGCTCCCGGCCAGCGGCTGCTCGGCCATCCCATCGACGTGGTGTTCATCGGAAGCTGCACCAATTCGCGCCTCGGGGACCTGCGTGCCGCCGCGCTGGTGCTGCGCGGGCGCAAGGTCGCGCCGGGCGTGCGCGCGCTGGTCGTCCCCGGATCGCGGCTGGTGAAGCGCGCCGCCGAGTCGGAAGGACTGGACCGCGTGTTCCGCGACGCGGGCGCCGAGTGGCGCGAGCCGGGCTGCTCGATGTGCATCGCCATGAACGGCGATCAGCTCCAGCCAGGCCAGTCGGCCGTGAGCACCAGCAACCGGAACTTCGAGGGCCGGCAAGGACCCGGCGGCAGGACTTTCCTGGCAAGTCCTCTCACCGCGGCCGCGTCGGCGGTGGCGGGCGCCATCGCCGACCCCCGGGAATGGATGAGTTGAGATGGAACCCTTTCGCAAGCTGGAGTCGCGCACCGTGGTGATCGCGCGGGCCGACATCGACACCGACCAGATCATTCCCGCCCGCTTCCTCAAGGGCACGACGCGCGCCGGCCTGGGCCGCCATCTCTTCGCCGAGTGGCGCGCGCTGCCCGACTTTCCCCTCGACCGTCCCGAGGCGGCCGGGGCGCAGGTGCTGGTGGCCGGCCCCAACTTCGGCTGCGGCTCGTCGCGCGAGCACGCGCCCTGGGCGCTGCTCGACCACGGGTTCCGCGCGGTGATCAGCTCGTCGATCGCCGACATCTTCCGCGCCAACGCGCTCAAGAACGGCCTCTTGCCGGTGGTGGTCGACCCGGCGACGCACGCACGGCTCCTCTCCATGCCGGGCGTGCGCGTGGCGGTGGATCTGGAATCGCGCAGCATCGCGTTCGACGGAGGGCGCGCGACCTTCCCCGTCGATCCTTTCGCCCGCCGCTGCTTGCTCGACGGCACCGACGAGTTGGGCTTCCTGCTCGCGCGGCAGGAGGCCATCGCGGCCCACGAAGCCGAGGAGCTTCCGTGCACCGACTGATCGCGGTCCTGCCCGGCGACGGCATCGGCCCCGAGGTGACGGCGCAGGCCGTGCGGGTGCTGAAGGCCGCCGGCAACTTCGAGGTGCGCGAGGCGCTCGTTGGCGGCGCGGCCATCGACCGCACCGGCTCGCCGCTGCCCGAGGAGACGGTCGCGCTTTGCCGCGACGCCGACGCGGTGCTGCTCGGCGCCGTGGGTGGGCCGCGCTGGGATCCGGCCGCGCCCGTGCGCCCGGAGCAAGGGCTCCTCGGGCTGCGGCGTGCCTTGGGCGTCTTCGCCAACCTGCGGCCCGCATCGATGCACCAGCGGCTCGTCGAGGCCTCGCCGCTCAAGCCCTCGGTGGTGCGCGGCGCGGATGTGCTGGTCGTGCGCGAGCTGACGGGAGGCATCTACTTTGGCGAGAAGCGGCGCGGCGCCACCTGGGCCGAGGACCTTTGCGCCTACACCGCCGACGAGGTGGCGCGCGTGGTCCGCATCGCGGCCAGGCTGGCGCGCGACCGCAGCGGGCGGCTCACCTCGGTCGACAAGGCCAACGTCCTCGAGACCTCCCGTCTCTGGCGCGAGGTGGCCACGCGCGTCGTGCACGACGAGTTCCCCGGCGTGAAGCTCGACCACCAACTCGTCGACTCCTGCGCGCTGCGGCTCGTGCAGAAGCCGACTGCCTACGACGTGATCGTCACCGAGAACCTCTTCGGCGACATCCTCACCGACCTGGCGGCGGTGCTGAGCGGGTCCATCGGCATGATGCCCTCGGCGTCCTTGGGCGAGGGCACGCGCGGACTCTACGAGCCCGTGCACGGCTCGGCGCCCGACATCGCCGGCAAGGGCGTCGCCAATCCGTACGGCGCGATCGCCAGCGTCGCGCTGCTCCTGCGCCACTCGCTGGGTATGGACGACGCGGCCCGCGCCGTCGAGTCGGCGGTGTCGGCGGCCCTCGATGCCGGCGCGCTCACCGCCGACCTGGGCGGCGCCGCCACCACTTCGCGGGCCGGCGACGCCGTGCTCCGCGCTCTCGAGGAGAAACGCTGATGCCGCACGATCCCCGTTCCCGCAGCCGCGCCATCACCGAGGGCCCCGACCGCGCCCCGGCCCGCGCGATGCTCAAGGCCATCGGCTTCACCGACGCGGACCTCGCGCGCCCCATCGTCGG
>WNFC01001042.1_pt1 | contig 28468 bp, 23 predicted proteins | sample 5400541 | NCBI WGS metagenome assembly WNFC01 (sample SAMN13153342, study PRJNA577476) | soil metagenome | isolation source: 120 cm saprolite under Douglas fir tree site 2 hole 2 replicate 1 | place: USA:California | collected 2015-04-18
CTTGTCACGCGCCGAGGTGATGGCGATGGGAGCCGTCTTCACCATTTCCGCCTTGTCATCCCACGGATTGATCTTGATGCGGCCGCCGAGGGGTAAAGCCGCGATCTGGTCCAGCTTGTTCATGTCCAGCGCCGGGCCTTGCGTAGCCAGAGCCGACAGTCGATTGACCGCACCGTTCTCCGCCAGTGGGTTGCCCAGATGAGTGGTCAGCAGCGCGTTCAGCTGAAGTCCGCGGGTTTGCAGAACTTTCAGGAACAAGCCCACGTTGTCCAGCTTCTGCGCGTAAGGCGAATTCTTCAGAAGGTCGACAGCTTTCTTATCGGCGGCCTGCTCTTCCTCCGGAATGTGCTTAAAGCCCAGGTTCTTGTAGGTGGAATCATCGCTGAACAGCATGCGATCGTTGAACGCGAACTTGCTGCCCAGGTTGTGGCCGAGGACGATGTGCGCGAGTTCATGCGAGAGCACGGCAGCAAGGCTGGCCTCATCTGGCAGTACATCAATCAATCCGCGGCTGATCACAATTGTGTTTCCTACACTGAAGGTTTCGAGAGGCGCCGTCAGCAGCACGCGCGTGCGCACCGGCCGCGGCAAGTCGATATTGTTTGTTACCTCCAGATTGTTGACCACGGTCTGCAGAATCCGGTCGACGTCGCCCTCAGGCGCCAGCAAGCCCGCGCTGGTCAGGCGCTCGACTACGTTGTCTTCCGCCTGTTGCTGCCACACGCGCTCGGCCTGCAGTGGAGAAGCATCCTGCGCCGCAGCGCTTTCGTCCTTCACGCTGTCCACGCGGATCTGTGTGAGTTCGTCGTCCTTGCCACCCTTCTTCAGGTCGTATCCCCAGATGCGGGTCTGCGCCTTGAAGGCCGTCTTGTTCTTCACCCCAGCGCTGAAATCGCCTTCCTCGCTGTAGATGTACGACGGCACCCAGTAGCCGGGGATCAGGTTCAACCGCCAGCTGTCCATGTGAAAGAAGTAAGAGTTGCGTGGCGCCGGAGCGTAGGTCCCGTTCAGGCGAACGATGTTGAAGTCCTGGTCTTCGACCCACACGCGGCCCAGGAAGCGGCCCTTGCCTGCACTCTTTTTCGGCGTGATGTCAAACACCAGGCAACGTACATCGCCCAGAAATTCCCGGCGAACGTAATGAAAGTCATAGTGTTCGCGGTCGAAGTCGGTGCGATCCGCATACACCATCCAGGAGAATCCCATGGGCTGGTACTGCACCTTGAACAGCTTCTGAAAGCCGCCCATCAGGCGCGTCTGCATGCCCTTGTCCTGCTCCTTCAGATAGTCCTTGCGGTCAACGGACTCTCCCATGTCCATGCGGCCAAGAAAATAATGGTCCGCGCTGGGAATTGGGCCAAGCTGCGGGTCAGCCGTCAGATTCTGCAGGTAAGTCTCGACGACCGGCGTGCGGTTCGCTAGCATCTTCATGAGCCCGTGCTCGCGCTCAATGAAGCGGTCCACTACCTGGTCCATGGTAGTCGGCGCGGCGAGCGTCGCTGGCTGAGCCGCGGGCGCGGGCTGTGAAGCCTGCGCCGGACCAGCCTGTTGCGTCGGTTGTGCCGTCTGTGCGGACGGTTGTGAAGTCGCCGCTTGCTGTGCGGCTGCACTCAGCGATACCAGCAGAGCCGCGGTGAACATCCAATTCCAAGTACGCATGACTCGTCTCCCCATGTTTCGATTGCTCAAGTTCGTTTTTTAAAAACCAAAGCTTTTAAAAGCGTTTGCTGTCTCTCAGTACGCGATCTGGAAAACGACGTGTACCACGGCCATCGAATCCATCGGCTGGCCGTATCGCGCTGCTGGCTTGAACCGCATCTTGTTGGCTGCAGCGATGGCGGCTTCGTCCAACCCGTGCCCGAGGCCGCGTACCACGCGATTCACATGCAGCGATCCGTTCGACCCGAACATCACTTCCAGCAGCACTTCACCCTCGAGCTTCAGGTTCCGCGCTTCATCGGTGTATACCGGATTCGGTTTGAACGTAATCTCCACCGGAGTCGTCGCTGGTCCCGTGTCCGCCGTCTGAATCTTTGGTCCGCCATGTACCACTTGCTCGGAACCAAATCCGCCGGTCGATATTCCGCTGCCCCGGCCATTGCTGCGCCCGTCTCCGTTGCCGCCGCTCGCGATGCCATTGCCGAAATCGGCGCTGGCCACCGTGCCCTTAATTCCTTTTGCCCCGCCTGACCCATTCCCTTGTCCCGGCCCGACCGGCATATCGAACCCTCCGGCCGCGGCCGCGTACAGCTTGGCGCCTTCTTTACCAGTCCCCTTCAAACCGTTAGGATCGCCAAAGCCTCCGGTCTGCACCTTCTGCACCGCGGCGTTCACAGTCGGTGTCTGCGAGCTGCCACCAAAATCTCCGGTGTGCACCAGTTGCGGCCGCGCTCCGCCCGATACCAGCTTTAACTGAGGAGCGGCAAACTGGTTCACCACCACCTTGGGTGCGTCAACTGGCTGCGGAGCTGCGCGACGCGCTTCGCGAGGAACCACCAGCTTCGGCTGCTCGAATACAGGTAACTTCACTGCCGGAAGCAGCTTGGCTTTGATCTGCGCCCGCTTGACCGGCTCCCGCATCGGTTTCAGCGCCGGCATGGGAATCAGCTCGGTCACGTGAAACTGCTTGAGCTGGAGCTTTTCCGGCAGCAGCAGTGACAAGTTGATCAGCAGGATCAACACGAGCGTGATCAAGCCATAGCTCGTCACCAATGCCCGCTTGTCGATCTTGCGTTCGGGCAGTATTCCTAATTGAAAGCCGCGTTCAGGCAGTGCCATGCAATGTGCTCCACGGGGGTCTCAGCACCTGGGGAGTGCGCTGGGATTGGAGCTTTCAAAATACGGGAGATAGGACAGGGGGTAAACGTGTCCACGGCTCTTGACCTTAGGTAACCAACGGAGAGGTATTTTCGGGCAACGCCCAAAACGGGCGTACAGCGCGGCTTACGCCCGACGCAGCCTAGAAAAATAGGCAAAAATCGGTATGCCCGCCAGGATAACCAGTACTCCCGCCGCAGAATTCCGTAGATTTTCCGTGAAGGTGTAATAAAGCAAAAACGCCGAGGTCACTACGAACAGGATCGGCACCCAGGGATAGCCCCACATGCGATACGGACGCCTGGCCAGGGGCTCCCGCAGCCGGAACACAAACACCGTGCTCCCGGCAATCATGTAGAAGAGCCACTCGGCGAAGATGGCGAGGGAAAACAGCTGCCGAAAATTCCCTCCCAGCAGCAAAAGCAGAATCGATAGAACCGCCTGCACCGCGATGGCAACCGAAGGCGTGTGAAACCGCGGATGCACCTCCGCCAGCGCGCGAAAGAAATATCCATCGCGGGCGACAGCAAAGGGCACTCTCGCACCGCTCATGATTGTCCCATTCAAAGTCACCAGCATCGACAGTGCCATGCCCAACGAAACCATGCTGGCGCCTGTACGTCCCATCACCAGCGCAACCGCATCGGAAGCTGGCCGGGGCGAAGCCGCAATCGCGCTCGCGGGAAGCACGTACTGCACACCTGCATTGACCAGCACATAGAGCACGCCGACTGCGGCCACTCCCGCGATCAGCGCAATCGGAATATTTCGCTCGGGCTGCTTCACCTCACCCGCCACCATGTTGAGGTCATTCCATCCGTCGTAAGCCCACAGGGCCGCCACCAGCGCCGCCATGAAGCCGGCAATTCCGCCCCGCGCTCCGGCAAAGGTTCCGGCAAAGTTGCTCCACCCTCGCGTTGGGACGTCTCCCCAGCCACTGAAGCAAATGACGACGATACCGAGAATGATTCCCACCTTCAGCACCGTGAATACGAGTTGAAATTCACCCGCCTTCTTCACGCCAATGTAATTGAGGTACGAAATGAGGATGGCCGCGCCAATCGCGACCAGTTGTCCCCAGGTGATGGGGAATGGAGAAGAGACAATGTTCTGGGAGAAGAAAGAAAAAACGGAAAACGTCCCCAGGATTCTTACCAGCCCTGTGACCACGGTTGCCACCGACGCCGGTTTCGCAATCACAAACCAGGTCCAGCCGTAGAGAAATCCCGCGAGTGGCCCGTAGGCGTCGCGAACGTACACATACTCGCCGCCCGCTTGCGGCCGCATCGCCCCCAGTTCAGCGTAGGTCAGCGCCCCGAAGAACGAAAGCGCGCCACCCACCAGCCACGCCAGATAAACCAGCTTCGCCGAGCCGACGGCCTGCATCATCTCCGCCGGAACTAGAAAAATGCCGCTGCCAATGATCGTCCCCACCACAATGGCGGAAGCATGGCTCACGCCCAAGTCGCGGGAAAGTTCAGGACGGGAGGGAAGTCGCTGTGGCTCTGGCATAGTCGAAGTGTGCCAGTATACGGCAGAGATGCCCTCGGTCTTAATTTTACGATCTTTCCGTTTGAAGGCTTTGATCGGGGGGACGAAACTCTCAAGCTAGATCTTTTTTATCAGCTTACCTGCAGCTTTCCTGGCACTAGCACTGGTCAGCCAGCTCGTTGAAGCCGCGTCGTTCTTAACGGGGATGGCCACTGACGTCCTTGCACGCGAGCAAAACAAAACCTCGAGCGTTTCCGCCCGAGGTATAAAAAGAGAATCGCGAATCCGACTAACCGCGCAGCTTGCGCCGTATTTGGGCAGCTAAGCCTAGCAGCCCTGTTCCCATCAGCATCAGTGATCCCGGTTCGGGGACGACGCCGCGCCCCGTGACTCCTGATTCCGAGTTCGCGGTGATGAAACTGATCTGGCCCTTGCTGTTCAGCACTTCGGCGTAAAGCGCCGTCCCAGCCCCCACTCCGCTAGCGGTGACGGTAATGCTGCCGTTGGCGGGCAACGCTTTACCCAGGTCGACATAAGCAAATGACAGATTGCAGGTCGATCCACAGAAGCCCGCCGTCTGTAAATTAGTGACGATGGCGCCGGTGGCGCCGCCTTCCGGGAAGGTGTTCAAGCTGTTGAAGGCAATCCCGTCCAGCGTGCCCGTCGGTGTTCCGTTAGCAGAGGCGGCAAGGATAATTACGTCCGCCCCGCCAGTACCATTGTGAGTGGAAACGGTGAACATGTTGCCCGATAGAAGAAGTCCAGCGCCGGGCGAGGCGATGGCTGCTCCGGCACCGCCGATAAAGGCACCATCATGTACGCCCTTGGCGCAAGTGTAGGTGGCGAAACTATTGCACGTGTCGGCCAGAGCGGATCCGGAAAGAATCAGCAGCAAAGGAAGCGAAAGTACCAGAAGTTTCGACGATAGGCGCATTTGCAGTTACTCCTCGCCTAGATGTAGTGCACGGCTCATACCAAATCGAAAGCTGGCAAGACACATCAAATAATAGCTGTATGTAACTGTAAATAAAGCCGTTACAGTTAAATGCTAACGGCATGCCTTGACTACGGTTTCGCGCAAGATGAAAACAGTTGCAGTCCGGCTCAATTCCGTTGCAACTTAACCCGCAAAGTTGGCTAGAAGAGCCGCGAAGGACGCCAAGAAAAGGACTACTCTCGCAGAAGTCGGCTTGTGGCAAGACCGACGCCAAACGTCACCACCGTCCCAATCATCACCCACCACGTCCACGGAACGTGGGTCCACTGCCACAAATACAACTCCACCCCAAACCCAAACAGCATCCCCACCATTGCACCACGCTGGTTTGCCCGTCGAGTCAGTACGCCAAGCAAGAAGACTCCAAGGAGCGCACCGTACGCCACGGACGCAATCTGCAGCCCAACCTCGATCACTCTCCCTACCTTGTGCAATGAGAGTACAGCCAGGCCAAATAGCAGGAGCGCCCACGCCAACGTCGAGAGCCGCGACAGTTGCATCTGCTTCCGCTCATCCGCCTGCGGCCGCAGACGCAAATAGAAATCCATGATCGAACTCGACGAAAGGGAATTCAGCGCCGCGCTCAGGTTCGACATCGCCGCCGCCAGAATTGCCGCAATCAGCAGCCCCGAAATTCCGTGCGGCATTCGGCTCACAATGAATGTCGGATAAATCCGGTCCGCGCGCCCGAAATTCGCCGACGGTACGCGGTAATAAGCCCAAAGCATCACGCCGACCATCAGAAACAACCCAAACTGAAACAGGATCGCCGCCCCGCTCGAAAGCAGCGCCGTCACCGATTGTTTCTGACTGCGCGCCGCCAGCAACCGCTGCACGATGAGTTGGTCGGTGCCATGGCTCGCCGTGGTCAAGAACGCACCGCCCACCACGCCCGCCCAGAACGTATAAGGAATCCAGAAATTCGCGCTGAAATCAAAAACCCGCAGCTTGCCAGCGCTCGCCGCCGCGGTGTGAATCGCCGCCCACCCGCCCGGCACCAGATGCAGAATGGTAACTAAGCCCACCAGCGTCCCGCCCACGTAGATCGCCGTCTGCACCACATCCGTCCAGATAACCGCCGCCAGCCCGCCTTCAAACGTATAGATGAGCGTCAATGCAGTAATAATGGCAATCGAGGCTACCTCTCCCGTCCCCAACGCAATCGACACCACGATCGATACGGCGTACACGCGCACTCCCTCCGCCGCCGCCCGTGTCAGCAGAAAAAGTCCCGCGGTCAGCGACCGCAGAGTCCGCCCGAAGCGCCGTTCAATCAGTTCGTACGCAGTGTAGAGATCGCCACGAAAATAATGAGGCAGCAGCACAAAGCTGATCACCACCCGCCCGACCACGTATCCCATGACCACCTGCAAAAAGGTGAGGTTCGTGTCGTAGGCCAGCCCGGGAATGCTGATGATGGTGAGCGTGCTGGTTTCGGCGGCCACAATGGAAAGCCCGATGGCCCACCATGGAATATCGCGGCCGGCAAGAAAGTAGTCGCGCAGCGTGCGGTGCCGCTTTCGAAAGCGCAACCCAAACAGCGTAATTCCCGCCAGGTAGAGCGCGATAATCGCGAGATCGAGACGGTTCAGTCCCATAGCTGATGCGACGCGCAAAAAAGTTCTACTGCACGTGTAGTCTTCGCGTCCTTTGCGTGCCTGCTTAGCGCTCTTAGCGGTTAAAAGCTCTGCCTCGCCGAAACCTGACTGCCGTCATTAGATGCTGCTTTCTATACCACCTTGCGTGCCATACTCTCCGCCGGATCATACCGTTCGGAAGAAATCGCCACCAGCCACAGCAATTCCTCCCCGTCGTTGCACACCGCATGCGAGGCTCCGGGAGCTACCAGTACCAGAACCGCGCGACTCCCATCAAACTCACGATGCTGCGCCGCCGTTTCGTCTCCTTCGTCCCAATGAAACGACCACTTTGCGCCCGGCAGTACAACGATTGCCTCCCGCCGCCTCAGGTGATAATGATTGCCGCGAACCGCGCCCGGCTTCGTTGATGCCAGATGCAGGTCCGCCATGCGTCCCACGTATTCCAGAGCCTCAACCGGAGCAGTAAAGCTGAAGCCCCGCGCATCTCCACTGTTACTGAGTTCTGAGATTTGAATCTTCATGTTCGTTGCAGCTCGTCCTGGCGCTCGAAAGCGATTGCACTCCGAGCCACCAATTATGGCGGGAAGCCACGCTCCGCGCGAGTGAGTCTTTATGAACCTGGCACAAATCACTGAACCGGCACCGAACCTCAGAACCCGCACCCATTACCCTGTGATAAAAATAATCCGTGGCGTTCTACCTCGGCATCGATAGTGGCGGCAGCAAGACGACATGCGCGGTCGGCGACGAAAACTCACTTCTCGCAACAGCCACTGCGGGACCGAGCAACGTCGTGCGCGTGGGTGGGGCGCAGGCTCGAGAATCGTTGCATCAGTCCGTGCGCCAGGCGTGCGCCGCCGCCGGAATCAATCCCCTGCAAGTTGCCCATACCTGCATCGGCGCTGCGGGTGCGGTCCGTGCAGAAATCATCAGCACGGTGCGAGGCGCGCTAGCCGAGATTCTTCCCACGGCGATCGACGTCGTCGGGGACATGGAAATCGCTCTCGATGCCGCCTTCCACGACGGTCCCGGCGTCATCGTCATCGCGGGCACCGGTTCGATTGCCTATGGCCGCGATGCGCTGGGAAACACCGTCCGCGCCGGAGGTTGGGGCTTCGCCATATCAGACGAAGGCTCCGCCCATTGGATCGGCCGCACCGCCATCTCAGCAGTCCTGCGGGCGATGGATTCAGGCGAAGGTCGCGACGGTCGCCGCGGAGAGGTAGCTACGCCTTTGCTTGCTGCCCTGCTGAAAGCATGGGGCATGGCTTCGCTCGACGATATTCTCCGTGCCGCGAACTCAACTCCACCTCCGGATTTGGCCGCTCTCTTTCCCGCGGTCCTGACCGCTGTTCAAGTTAACGATGAACTCGCCCAGCACATACTCACGCAGGCAGGCCAGGAACTCGCGCGTCTGGCCGCAATCGTGATTCACCGGCTGCAAGCGGGAGCCACGCCTCCTTCCGATCCTTCCGAAGCGCGCTCTCCTGAATCCCGGGTCGTCAAGACTCCAGTCCGTTTGGCCATCGCGGGGGGCGTCTTTCGTCACGCGCCCCTGGTCCGCGAGGTCTTCTACAATGAAGTTCGCAGATCGCACCCGCTGGCAGAAGTAAATCCGCGGATCGTGGAGCCAGTGGAAGGCGCGCTGCGCCTGGCACGGAGAGCCGCTTCCCGCAACCGCGGTACGCAAGCTCACTCGTCGGGATGAGGCATGCGATAGTCGCGCAGCAGTGGCGTCTATTTGCCAAGCGTACGGTGAATGATTGCGAAAAGGACTTTAGCCGCAAAGTTCGCGAAGCAAACCTGTGGAGCGGTGCTCTTCTTTGCGCTCTTTGCGGCTTTTCTTAGTGTCCCTCCCGCAAAAAAGACGGCAGCATAGTGAATAATTACCGGGACGTAAGTGCCGGGTAGAGATAAGTGAATCCGGAGAGACGACAGAACTATTCACTCACGACGAGCATCCATGACGGATCCCGAAACAGCTCCGCTGCACTCGATCCCTGCACCCGACCGGTTGGCTCGGCTCGATCTGTCGACTCAAAGCCCCGCCGATGTTTCTCGCACCGATGATCCTGCTCTCACCGAAGACCTGGCCCTGGCGCTACTTCAGAGCCGCGACTTCCTCCCCGAAGCCATCGAACGTCTCAGCAAGAACGCAATCGTGACGAAATCCCGCAAGGTGCGATTCGCCCTTGCCTCCCATCCCCGCGCCCCGCGCCACCTCTCGCTCCGTCTGGTCCGCGAGTTTTACACCATCGATCTCATGCGCTTCGCCCTTCTACCCGCCGTTGCCGCGGACATCAAGCACGCTGCCGACGACCTGCTCGTGGCGCGCCTTGCTTCGGTTACGCTGGGCGAGCGTATTTCACTGGCCCGCCGTGCTTCTGGCACCGTAGCCGCAGCGCTCTTGCTCGACAAGGAGGCACGTGTCTGGCAGACGGCGCTGGAAAATCCGCGGCTCACCGAAGCCGCCGTCGTCAAGACGCTGCTGCGCGCAAATGGCAACGCCGCCTTCGTCGAAACCGTCTGCCATCACTCCAGGTGGTCACCTCGCCCCGAGATTCGCATGGCCCTGCTGCGCAATGAGAAAACTCCGCTGGCTCGCGCTCTTGAATTTGCCGGCGCGCTTCCTCCCGCTCAGTTGCGCGATATTTTGCACAACTCGCGCCTGCCCCAAAGAGTGAAGACGTGTCTGCTGAAAGAACTGGAAACAAGAAAGCAAAAGGAATGAGAAGAGCGCGGCGTCTCGGAGCAAAGTAGGCGGTCTAACTGTCCACTGCCCCTACTGCTTCACTGCTTCCCGCCGGCCATGCATCAGTTCCACGACTTCCTGATAGAGCCGCGCCCGGGTTTCGTGCCGCTCGTACGCTCGGGTGATGTAGCGCACATTCACTTCAATGCCTCCGCCCGTGGGCCGCACATTAATGCCAGGGACAGCAGATAGTGCCTGCACCTTGTAGCGCGTGGTGGTGTGCTGCCATTCTTCCTGCGCCTTCTTCGAGTTCGCGGCAGTTTCCTTTTCCACCAGCTTCTGGATGCCGTCAATGATGGGATAAGGATCCTGCCCCGCCGGAATCTCCACTTCAAGTTCATCCCACATCCACTGCCCCGAGGTTGAGAAATTGAAGAAGTGACCTTCGATAGCGAAACCGTTGACGAATGCAACTCTTCGGCCCGTAGGGTGACCGGTGTCCGTCCAGTTGCCGGTTTCCAGCAGCACGGTGCGCATCAGGCCTACTTCCACCACCTCGCCTGACACGCCATTGATCTCGACCCAGTCGCCCACCCGGATGCCGTTACGCCCCATCAGTACAAACCACCCGAAGAAGGCCACGATAAAGTCTTTCAGCGCGACGGTCAGTCCGGCGCCAGCCAGGCCCAGAAATGTAGTTGTCTCATTGGGCACGCCGAAGATTACCAGTAGGATCACAATCGCGCCCACGGCCTGCACCGCGAATTTCACAACCGTCTGCAGCGTGCTCATGCGTTTGTTTTCCGCGGTTACACCAGCCAATACGCGGTCGATCAAGCGGTTTGCCAGATAAACGAGCAGGGCTACCATCAGGATCCAGAGCATGGTTTCAATCGTGTTGTGCAGCGCCGCGCGCTCGCGGGCCGCCACCAGAACACCCCAGTTGCTGTAGATATCGCTGAGCTCCTGCTCATCCTGAATGCGTTTGTCGAGATCGCTGAGACTTTTCTGGTCTTCGGAGTGGCGCTTCAACGAGTCGAGCGCCGCCTGGGCCGTGGCCTTCGATTCCGCGCGACTGGCTGCCTGGTTGCTCTGAGAAAAGCCTTTCGCCTGCTGCTTGGCAGATTCGCGGTCCGCTTTCTTCTCGTCATTCTGCTTTTCGAGAGTGCCATGTTGGCGGCTCAGGTTCTGAACCTCGGCGACCGCCTCCTGCCGTGCCTCTTCGATTTGCATCCTTTCCTGCCGCAGCTGGCGCCACGCGCGAAACACCGAGAGAAGCGTATGCGCCTGGTAATTCTGCTCGGTGGCCCTGGCCTGGGCCGAAGGCGGAATGGGGCCGCCGCTGATACCGGCCTCGTGTTCTGCCTGCAGACGTTTGATCTTGGCTTTGGGATCCGCACCGGCCCGCTGCAGATCTTCTGCCGCGTCATCCACCTCATACTGGTCCAGCTCCAGTTGCGCCTTGGCCACGTCGAGCTGATCTTGCAGATTTTCTTTCTGTGCGTCCGATGCTTGCGCCAGCTTCTTCGTGAGTCGCGTGATGAGTTCCTGATCGGTGCTGACCGCCGCTTCCCCTGCCTTCTTTCTTGCGAAAATGTCCTGGATCTCCGGCGTGTTGGGAGGAGTTTGCCGACCGGCCGTTCGCAGCGCGTCGTAAAAAGCCAGATCGACTTCATGGTCGGCAATTTTTTGTGCCTGATCGGAGAGCCTCTGTTCATCAGAGGAAGCGGCCAGGGCCGCAACCCGGCGTGCCCTTTGCAACGGCCCTACATCCACCAGGGACTCAGCGGATGACGAGTCGGTGGTGCTGGCGACCTTCTTGCCTCCAGACTTGGTTGACCTCTGGATGCCTTGGGAAGGTTGTCCCAGATTCTGCGTCAAAACGAGTCCTACGATGGCCGAGGCCACCAACAAGACCAGAACGATCCCGATAATCCAGTGTCGAAGTTTCATGAGGGGGTCGAGACCTTTCGCAGAACAGGTCCGCTACGGCTCGTTATGTTGCCAACGCAATTCTTCCGGTTGTGCGATTTCGGTTGCACGCCGGACTGCAAACCAATGTAGCAAGAAATGCCTGCCCCCGGCGATGCTAACGGTCCAGCCGCCCGGAGAGGTGGAGATTGTTTCCTCTGCACTTTCCGCTCGAAGCTTTACCCTGTGTACCTCTGTGTCCCCTGTGGTTAAGTTGTTCGGCAGCCTAGAATAGCCCAGTCCTGAGTCGAAAGGACTCAAGCCGTGACTGGCGAAAAAGCACTTACATAGAATCAACAACTTGGCCAGCGGTCGTCACCGTGTAAAATATCTAATAGCTATATATCGACGCTAAGGTCGTTTCCGGGCTGCTGGACAACCTCTGGCATTTCTGTGACGTTGGGGGGAGCCGGTCGGGTCTTGTCGGCGATCCTGCGGCGGTCTAACGCCACCAAATGGCATTCCTAGCGACGGCCGCAGTTGCCTTGGCCGATTCCTGCCCGCGTCATACGGTGTGCCGCATAGCTAAGTACAATAGAATGCAGGTCGATCGTCGAGCTTATCGAGTGAAATCAACTATTTCCGGAAGTGATTGTGAATCGCCTCCGCTTGCCCCCGGGTAACGACCGCCGACAAGGCGGAAGGGTCCGCCAGCTTTACCGCCTGCAGGCTGCCGAAATGTTCCAGCAGCCGGCGGGTCGTACTTGCGCCTACGCCAGGAATCTCCAACAGTTCGGTGGAACGGTCGCGCATCTGCCGGCGCTTGCGGTGGAAGGTCACGGCAAAACGGTGAGCCTCGTCTCGAATGAGTTGGATCAGATGCAGCACCGGCGAGTGGTGATCGAGAGTAATGGGATCTTTTTCCTGTCCGTAGACGTAAAGAATCTCTTCACGCTTGGCGATGGCGGCGATCGGTTGATTGATGATCTCAAGCGACTCCAGCGCCTCGGCCGCCGCATGCAACTGTCCCAGACCGCCGTCGATCAGCACCAAGCTCGGCATGGGCTTCTCGTCCTGCTGGAGCCGCTTGTAGCGCCGTGTGACCACTTCGCGCATGGAGGCGAAGTCGTCCACGCCTTCGACGCTGCGGATGATGAACTTGCGGTAATCCGATTTCTTCATCCTGCCGTCTTCCCACACCACCATCGAAGCCACCGTCTCCGCTCCCTGAATGTGGGAGATGTCGAAACACTCAATACGTTTAGGCAGCTCGGGCAAGCTCAGTGCTTCCTGCAGTTCTTCTTGAATTGCCCTGGCGTTGGGCTTGAGTACGCGAAAACGCTGATCGTGGGACTGCTTGGCGTTGGTTCCGGCCAGGTCGATGAGCGCCCGCTTGTCGCCGCGCTGCGGAACCAGAATATGAACTCGTGTGGAGCGGCCACTCTTGCCCGCTACCTGCTCGGAGAGCAGGTCTTCGAGGCTCTCGTGATCTTCGAACTCGACGGGCACATAAATATTGCGCGGAACATAAGGCTGGCCGATGTAGAGCTGCTTGAGCAGTGCCGAGAAAAATTCTCCGGGGGAGAAAGCATTATCGGAGTGCCCATGCTCACGTGGGGACGGCCGCCCCCGGCCGTCCGTGCCGAGCGCAGCTCGGCTGGTTTCCTCGGACTCTGTGGTAATCTCGGCGGCCGACGAGCTTTGCTCGCCCGGACAGCCGGGGGCGGCTGTCCCCACATGACCTGTTGTGGTCTCAGCGGGCGGGAACGCGAACTCCGGCAAGTCTTCCCAGAAGAATTCCCGGCGATCGACGACGCGTCCGCCGCGCATGTGAAACAGATTCACGGCGAGCATGCCGTTTTCGTAGTGATAACCGAACACATCCGCGTCATCGCCTTCGGCGGCAGCGATGCGCTGGCGTTCCTGCAACTGCTCGACGGTCGAGATCAGATCGCGATATCTGGCGGCACGTTCGTATTCCTCAGCCGCGGCAGCCTGTTCCATGCGTGCCTGCAGCGATCGGCTCAGGTCGGTGGGACGGCCTTCGAGAAAAAGTTTTACGTCACGCACCGCCTCCTGATAAGCGTCGGGCGTGGTCAACGCTTGCACGCACGGCCCCAGACAGCGCTTGATGTAGTACTGCAGACAGGGACGCGGATGAAAGCGCGTGAGGTCGACCTTGCACGAAGGAATCAGAAAGTTGCGATGGATCAGGTCGACGATGCGATACGCCAGGTTGGCGGGGAAGTAGGGGCCGTAGTAGGCGCTGCCGTCTTTGCGCAGGCGGCGTGTGACGTAGACCCGCGGCCAGCGCTCGCCCAGCGTCAGCTTCACGTAGGGATAAGTCTTGTCGTCGCGCAGTAGGATGTTGAACCGCGGCTTACGTCCCTTGATCAGATTATTTTCGAGCGCCAGTGCCTCTTTGTTGTTGGCCACGACGATGTATTCGACATCGACTGCCTCGCGCACCAGCGTTCCGGTCTTCGCGTCCTCCCAACGCCCCTCGTGGAAGTAGCTTGCCACCCGGCTTCGCAGGTTCTTCGCCTTGCCCACGTAGATGACCTCGCCCTCGGCGTTCTTGTAGAGGTACACGCCGGGCTCGGCGGGGATGGTCCGAATTTTCTGAAGGAGATCCATGGCGCGAACAGTGCTTTTATTCTATTTGATGGGAAGGCAGAGCATTGTGTTACAAAAATGGGAGATGAGTCGCTTATTCGCCGTTCGGTCGGCCTTCTTCCAGAATTTGTTTTTGGCTGCGTGCTTCGCTTTGACAGCCCTTTCTTGCCCGGAGCCCGCACCGGCGCAGGGGACTACCCCCGCCCAATCGAACCAATCGCCGCCGGCCAACCAGTCGGGCCAGAATCAATCGAACCTGCCACAGATTGGAAAATCGGCGGAGGGAAAAAAGGAAGCAGCAGCCGAGGCCGCTGCCAAGGCGAGCGCACGCCACTTTGACCGGGTGCTCATCATTGTCCTTGAAAACGTCGACTACGAGGTCGCGGTCCAGGACAAGAACTTGGCTGCACTGGCCGAGCACGGTGCCAGCTTTACCAATTTTCATGCGCTCTTTCATCCGTCGTATCCCAACTATTTGGCCATGATAGCGGGCACGGATTTCGGCGTTCGTCGCCGCGGACGATATCTCGCCGACATGCAGGTCAACTTTCCCGATGACTCCCGGCACAAGACTGTCGCCGACCGCCTGATTGCCGCCGATCTGGAGTTCAAACAATATGTCGAGGAGTTACCGGAAGGGACTTGCCCCTGGAACATGTCCGGCCAGCACGTGTCCGATAAAAGAGGAAACTATGTGCGCAGGCATGTGCCGTTTCTGAGCTTCCGCGAAGTGCAGCAGAAATGGTGTGATCGCGTGGTGCGTGTCGACTCGGGCAAGTCGGACAATTCCTTTGTCCAGGATGCGAAGAAGGGACTCGTAGCCTATTCGTTTTACTCCCCGAACATGAATCACGATGGCCACGACACCACGGTGCAGATGGCGGGAGCATGGGTGAAGAAGTTTCTGGATGACACATTCCCCGAAAAGCTGCGCAAAGGAACGCTGGTGATTGTGACCTTCGACGAATCTGGCGGCAATGCCGACAACCGGATCTACACCCTGTTTCTCGGCGACATGGTGAAAGAGGCGAGCCAGCAGGATCCGCAGGCGCTGGGCCGACGTTATACCCACTACAACGTGCTCCGCACTATTGAAGATAATTTCGGGCTGGAGCCGCTGACCGCCAATGATCGCGCCGCCGCGCCGATCACGGACATCTGGAAGTAATCAGTGGCGGGTCCCCTGATCTCTCTTCTCGCAAACGTTCATAGCGGAAACAAGAGAGAAACGATCCCTCTCATCTGTCCACCGCGCAGCAATTGACTCGCCGATCCCAAGCCTGATCTGAGTCTTGCCGTATAAAATTTCCCTGCCTTGTGTGCGGTTTGCGTGGCTTTGGGGATGCAGCCCGCATTGGCTCCCGGCGATAGTGAGGCTGCAAAGCATTGAAAACGTATATACTTATCCGGAGTGGCGCAATTACAGAAAACTGGCCCGTGCCGTGCAAAAGTAAACCACGTGACTGCTTATGGCATCATTAACTTCCAGGGCCTAACAATCAGGACCTTCTGCGCGGGAACCTAGCGCACGTGGATGACAAGATTCAGGCATTGACAGAGATTCACACAAGGAGCTTCCTCACTATGAACCGCACTTCGTTAGCGATACTTTTGGCTGGCAGCATGGTAGCGAGCGTCGGCTGCTCCACCAAGAATTACGTAAAGCAGCAGACCACTCCGCTGATTAACAAGACCAACGAACTGGACGATCTGACGGCCAAGAACAACCGCGACATCAAGGACGTGGATGCGCGCGCCCAGGCCGGCATACAGGCGGTGAATGCGAAGACGACTGAGGTCGAGCAGAAGGCGCAGAGCGCTGGTCAGACCGCAGCTACGGCGCAGCAGACGGCTGACACCGCCAACACCCGCGTGGGTGTGCTGACCAATACCGTCGTCAACCTGGACAACTATCACCCGGTGGCTGAGACCTCGGTGAAGTTCGGTTTCAACAAAGACAACCTGACCCCGAAGGCCAAAGAGGCGCTCGACCAGCTCGCAGGTAGCATCTCGAACACGAAGGGTTACATCATCGCGTTGGAGGGTGGGACTGACTCCGTCGGTCCGGCCGACTACAACTACGATCTGAGCCAGCGCCGCGCCAATGCCGTGATCCAGTACCTGGCCTCGAAGTACAACGTGCCGGCGCACAAGATTTACGTCATCGGATTGGGCAAAGACAAGCCGGTAGAGACCAATAAGACCGCATCCGGCCGTGCGGACAATCGCCGGGTGGATGTTCGCCTGATGACGAACACGCAGGGCGAGAACGGTCAGCCTGCGGCTGCGCCGACGACTGGCCAGAGCAATCCGTCATCGATGTGACGTAACGAGTTTGCCTCCTCCCCGGAGGACTTCGCCAAACAGGCCGCTCAAAGCCTCCCCCTGAGCGGCCTGCTTTTTTCTCTAGCCTCTAGCTCAACCTCGCTGCGGTTCTTTCCTTCCACTCCGTCGAGGGACGCGCTCATGAATTGTTTTTCTGGAGCGAGAACCTCGCTCAGAGTAGGATGGCGGCCATGACTTCGACAATGTTTTCCCGGCGGTCGTTTCTGGCGATGGTGGCCACGTTGCCATTGGCGTTCAAGAGGGCGGCGGCTGCGTCGGGCGCGATTCCGGTTGGACTCGAACTTTATTCTGTGCGCGAGGCGCTAAAGAAAGATCCCGAGGGCACGATTCGCGCAGTGGCCGCGATGGGATACGAGGCGGTCGAGTTCTACGCGCCTTATTTCGAGTGGACGGAGACGCAGGCCAAGCAAACGCGGAAGCTGATGGATGAGGTTGGAATAGGGTGCTATTCGACGCATAACGACCAAGATTATCTGACCCCGAAGAACATCCCGCGGACTCGTGACCTGAATCTGATTCTGGGAAGCAAGTACGTGGTTCTGGCTCATTGGGAGCCAAAAACAAAGAGCGGAGCGGACGGTTGGAGACCTCTTGCGGATGAACTGAACTCAGCCGCCGAACAGCTGGAGCCCGCGGGCTTGAAGGTTGGATATCACAATCATCAGGCTGAGTTCACCGTGAGCGGCGGGCAGCGTCCCATGGAGCTTATAGCCAAGAACACGAAATCCTCAGTGATGCTGCAACTCGATGTCGGCACGTGTCTGGAGGCGGGATCTGACCCGGTGGCATGGATTCGAGCGAATCCGGGACGCATCCGGTCGATACACTGCAAGGAATGGTCGCCTGCCCCGGAGAAGGGTTACAAGGTTTTGCTGGGCGAAGGAGTGGCGGATTGGAAGGGGATTTTCGAAGCGGCAGAGACTGTCGGAGGAGTCGAGTACTACCTCGTCGAACAGGAGGGAAGCCGGTTTTCGGAGCTGGAGACCGCGCGCCGCTGCCTGCAGGCGTTCCGCACCAGGCACGCGGGGCGGTAGAATATCTTTATGTCGCGTGCCGTGTATTTGTGTTTACTGATAAGCCTCAGCGTGGGGATGTGGGCGCAGGAGCAAAGTTCGCCTTCGAGTCAGAGTTCTTCATCGAGTCAGAGTTCTTCATCGAGCCAGAGTTCTTCATCGAGCGAGAGTCCGGGAAGTCCTTCGCAGACGACCTCCACGGGGCAGAATTCATCTTCTTCCGGCGCTTCCAACGGCTCGATTCCCAGCGAGGCAAAACCAGCGAAGAAGCCGGCGCCTGACCTCACGCCACCGCGGTCGGATCGTGTCAACGCCGCGGATCTCGGTGACAGTATCGGTGAGAGTTCCAGCAAAGACACGCAGGTCGATTTGAGCCCACCGGCGGACGACGCCAAGAAGCATCCTGAGAGTTCTGAGGCGGTGACCGACCTTGAAGCTGGCGGTGGTGGCGATGTGGCGGAGTTCCATCCCTGGAACCCACACAAAGCGGCGAAAGATGTAGAGGTCGGAGACTTCTATTTCAAGCGCAAGAATTACCGTGCGGCGGAAGATCGTTACCGCGAGGCGCTACTCTACAAAGACAATGACGCGATCGCCACTTTCCGTTTGGCAGTGTGCCTGGAGAAACTGGAACGGCCGAATGAAGCCCGCGAGGAATACGAGAGCTATTTGAAGATTTTGCCTCACGGCCCGCAAGCCGAAGAAGCCCAGAAGGCGATCGGACGGCTCAAAAGCCCCGCCGCCAGCACCAATCAGCCGAAGTGACAGACTGCAGCGGCAATGACAAACGCCAGCGGAAGTGACCAGCCGCTCGAAGTGACTGAACGAAATGAAAATGAGCGGCAGTCTCCGTGGTGACTGGTGACACTAACCGCGGGATTCTGATGACTTGACGCCAGACCGGCGTCGGCCGTTTCCCGTCAACGCCGCCTTTTCCCCCCCGCCATCCCGATCGCGCGGTTCCCGCCGTGATCGTGTTTCTCTTTCTTTTGCGAACCGTGCTTTTGCGCATCGTGGTAGTTGAGGCGCCTGTGATGGCCTTCTCCCAGTATCAGGTTCGCCGGCCATTTCGGTCCAGAACGTCTCTTCCCCTTAGAGGTAGCCGCCGCGGCGACGATGGTTTCGAAGGCGTCAATGCAGGCGTGAGTCATCTGGGTCCGCAGCGTGCCGGCGGCCCGGCCCCGGATGATCAACATGGCAGTGCCATGCATCAGCGACCAGAGCGCCAGCATGAGGCGGGTATGGTCGCGCGGGGTTCCGCCCAGTTGCTGCGCGAGGCGCTCACGGAACAGATTGAACGAGGGCCAGGGCTCGTGCAGGGAAGGGGCTTGCGCGACACGGTCGAATAGGACCTCGTAGGCATGACTGCGCTCCAGGGCGAATTCAAGATAGCGCTCGCAGCAGTGTCCCAGCGAGTGGCAGTGGGTCAGGGCGTCGAAGAGGTCCTGCCGGGTTTGCTGGCGCAGGGCGCGCAGAATGTCTTCGCGGTCCCGATAGCGTTCATAAACGGTCGGGGTGGTTGTGCCTGCCGTCTTGGCGACGGCACGCATGGTTAGGGATTTTGCTCCGCCGCGGCCCCAAAGGCGGCAGGCGGCTTTGAGAATGCGTTGTTCCAGTTGAGGATCGGGATGCCTGGGCAAGAATTAACCTCCGCATCGTTTCGTAAGCTGTACTACGTCTAACTAACGTCGTATAGTCTATAATCTTAATGATACTTACTACGCACTGAACATCGCAGGCGTGGTCCCGCAGGGGCACAGCAGTCCTCCCCGAAAAACCGCCTCCGGGAGCCGCCTGCGCATTGTGTAGAAACGTATTTTGCTGAAAACCGTATTTTGTTGGAAACGTATCTTGTAGAAGACAGGGAGCTGTGGATGTCCGACGATGCCCTCCAGAGACAAGCCGATATTGCCCGCTTGAATGCTGATTTTACGAGCCGCCAAAGTAGAACTGTTGAGCGCGCAATGCGCGGCCGACCGTCTTCGTCTCCAGTACCGCTTGCAGGACATCGTTTCTTTTGGGGAACGCCAGAGTTTGGAACGGACGATTGATTCCGTCCGCTCCTTGTATCGCTTTTTTTCCCAGATCGAGGCCCAAATGCGTCCGGAAGAGTAGGGGGGACCGTAGCTTCCGTCTTTGTTTCTTATGCTTCTAATTCTTAATTCTCTCACAGACTGCTTCTACTCCAGCCCCAGCGGCAGGTGAACGGATCTATTTCTCCACTCGAATAAACTCTCCCGTAGAAGCGTTGATAGCGACCGTCAGCTTGGACTGATCGCGGCCGGAGCCGTAGATCACGTGCCACACAAGCTCGTTAGTATTGTGGTTCCAATCACAAATGTAAATCACCGCTGGCGTGTCGGGAGTCTTTTCCAGGATTTTGTCGCCGCCATGCTTCTGTGCGGTGGCGAAGGCCTGGTCGGAATCGATCTTCAGAAAAGCGCTATCGAAAATCTGGGTCGATGAATTTGAGGGGCTGTAGTTGTCCTCGTTGCCCGGGTTGACACCACGGGAGGGAGCGTTCTCGGCCGCACTGCCCGACCAGATAAAAGGTTTCGCGCCCCGCTGCGACGGAGAGGCGAAGAAGGCCCGCCATATCGCCGACTTGCCGTCTCGACCGTCGGCGTCGGATGTGGGGGTGGACTCAATGCGGTAGGGTTGCGCGTCGCGCGCCCAGCCGCGGGCTGCGATAAACATTTTCTGAAAAGCAGAACGGCCGGTAAGGAGTTCCGCTCCCTTGGCTTCCGGCTTGGCGCTCTCGGCCGGCTTGCTGGTTTCCGAAGAGCACCCCACGAGCAACGCCAGCAGGACAAGGAGCGGGATGGCGTCAGCGGTTCTGGCAAGTCGCGCCACCTGAGAGCACAGGCCGCGCGTGAAAGCCCTTCCCAACGGCCGTTGTCCCGAGATCTTTTCCGTCGCTGCAACGTGGGACGCTGCTGCGTCGAGGCTCCGCTTCTTCATGGCATCCTTCCTGTTATAAAGTTGAGGGTTTGATGTCGCGCATCATTCTACCCGATGCGGGGCGAAAGACGAGTATCGCTTAATGAACCTCCATCTCGAGAAGCTTCAGCAGGTGCTGGCGGCATGCCTTGCTGACACCTCCGAGGAGGAGTTGAGGTGGCATCCGCCAGAGAAATGGTGCGCGGGTGAAGTGCTGGAACATCTCTACTTGACCTACACGGGGACGCTGAAGGGATTCGAGCGCGTGATCCAAGCGGGAAAGCCGCTGGCCACTCGGCCGACAGTGTGGCATCGCTGCCGAGTTCTGGTTGCGGTCGATTTCGGCTATCTGCCCGCAGGGCGCAAAGCTCCGGCGGCCACCCAGCCGCGAGGGCTGTCGGCGGAAACCGTGCGCAATGGAATCATTCCGAAGATCGCGGAGCTGGACGAGATCATCACGTATTGCGAACAACAGTGGGGCTCGCGAAGGAAATTGCTGGATCATCCCATCCTGGGTCCACTGAACGCAGGTCAGTGGAGGAAGTTTCATCTGGTACACGGACTGCACCACGTGAGGCAAATCGAGCGATTGCGGCAAGCAAAGAATTACGCTCAAATAAGTTGAGCGCCGGGCTTTCGGTCCGGCGCTCGTGACTCTCTGCAAGCCTGGTCTCAGCACCTTGATGACGACTAAGTGTGGGGCCTATTTTAGGGCTCGCGCACGCTAGCCGGGACCCCGGCTTTGCGGGCCTCTTCCTGCATGTCGTCAAGCTTCTGCTTGGCATCTTCGATGGCCTGCAGCTTGTCGGCAATCTGCTGTTTGTATTGTGCGTCCTGCTTGTCCCAGGAGCCGGAGTTGCGTAAGCGGTTGCCGGCATCGGCATAGAAGGCGGCGGCGCGAATCTGGTATTCGCGCTGCAGTACGTCAAGCTCCCGCTGTAAAAGATCAATCTGTTCTTTCTGCGTGGTAAGTTTCTGTTGCCACTGCTTCCATGCGGCCTGCTTCTCGGCAGCTTCGTCACTCGGGGTTTTGGCCGGTGCCCGGGTCTCGGGCGCTGATTTGGTTTCCGGAGTTGGCTTGCTTTCGCCAGCCGCGGGCGCCGCCGTATTTCCGCCCGGCTCCGAGGTCTTCGTCCCGGCGTCTGCTGGTTTGGCGGCGGCAGACGTATCGGCAGGCGCCGGCGCCGGCGCCGGCTGGCCCACGATGGAAAGCTTGTCTTCTTTTGGAAGGTTGTCGTTGTCGAAAACTCTGGGCTTAGCCTTCGGCTGGCTCGGGTCCTTGCGAACTTGCCGGGCATAGTCGCCGAGCGAAGAGCCGGATGAAGACTGGGCCTGAGCGCTTGACTGACCCTGTTTTTGGGCACCGGAATTTTGCGCCCGGGCCGGAAGGCCCAGCAGGTTGCAAGACAGCAGGAGTCCGAACCCACATTGTGCGATGCGTTTCATAGCTTCCATCCTTTTTCCTCTCAAGCTTGACTGTCTGGCAGAGACGGCATCATGCACCGCGCTCGTACCATTGATTTCTTCGTCCGATTTCATCATCAGCAATCCTTCATCCGCGATCTTTCATCCTCGATCTGCGGAACCGGCTCCGGCGGCCACGATCTTGCTCTTGGGGGGCTGCCTTTCAGTCAGGAAACCTCCGATGCTTCGATCGAGGTGAGCCGCCTCCTGGGCGATGTCGGACGCCAGTTGCGCCGCCAACTCAGGATCGCGGTTATTCGCCAGTTGCTGGGCATATCCGGAGATCGTGGTCAGTGAGGTGCGCAGATCGAGAGCCATCTCGGCGGAGATTTCGCTTTGTAACTCCTGTTGCTGCCGGATGCGTTCAAATTCGCTGAGGTCGTTGATCAGGCAGGCCGCACCGAGCAAGGTGCCGTCCACCGAAGGCACCGGAGAAACTGTTGCCGAAATATGGCGCTTCTCGCCGGCAGGGGTTGTGTAGTCGGCCTCCACATGGCGCCGTCCACTGCCTTCGCGCAGGACGGAGTGTACCTCCTCGGCCAGGCAGTAAGGTTCCGAGTTTGTGCCATCGGGGAAAACACCGTTGCTTGAGGTTCCACTCCTGCTGACAGCCGCGCCGCGGAAGATATCATCCGCGCTCATGCCTGTGGGTGACGCGAATCCGAGAATCGCTTTCGCCGCAGGATTGGTTTGTTTGACCAGCCCATTGGTCCCGAAGACGAGCACTCCGCAGGAAAGATTGGAAAGAACCGTCTGACTGAAATTCTCGGTGGTGCGGGCGCGGCGTTGCTCGGTTTGCGTTTGCACCTCCAACTCACGCTTCTGCTGCTTGAGTTGCTGGATGACCGTGTTGTAGAGGTGCAGCGGAAGAGTTTCGAGCGAGGGCGACCCTTTTGTCGAGAGGTTGGCCTCTTCGTCGATGCTGCGGCGCAACCAGCGGATAAGGACCAGCCCCATTACAAAGGCACAGCTGGCGCAGAAAAACACCACGGTTGCGCGCAGTACGATCGGATTGGACAAGAGTCTCACCAGAGCCTCCCGTACCAGCGCAGGAACTGGTTGCCAAAGAAAAATGAAAGCAGGGCCATACTGCCGAGAAAAACTCCGAAAGGCATCTGGTAATGGCGGTAGACCATCTGGGCCGATTGCCAGCCGCGACGCCGTGCCGCCTGCGCATTCGCCAGCCGGTGCATGAACCGATGGGTACGCTTCATCCAGACCACCAGCACGGTGGTCAGTCCGAAAAGCGATCCCGCCAGCGAAGCCGTGAAAATTGTGAAGACAGTGAGTTTGATTCCCAGGAATGCCCCTACCATCGCCATCAGCTTGACGTCACCGAACCCCATCCCTTCCGCACCGCGCCAGCGCAGATAGATCGCGCCCGCGCCATAGATGAACGAAGCCCCCACCGCCACGCCCAGCAGGGAATCGAGCAGAGACAGCAGGCGTGCGCTGAGTTCGCCACTGAACGGGAGGTTCACAGCGACGGGGACAAACTGCGAAGCCAGATCATTTACAGGAACGACCAGGCTGAACAGCAGACCCAGCAGAAGTCCGGGCAGCGTCATCTTGTCGGGAAGCAACTTGGTCTCTGCGTCGGTGAAGATGAGGCCCAGCAACAAAAATGCGAAGGTGCAGTATTTCAGCGTGGCCAGGGTGAGTCCGAAATACCAGTAGCAGGCGAGGAAGAGCACGCCCGTCAGCAGTTCAACAACTAAGTAACGCGGAGAAATCTTCGTTTTGCACTGACGGCACTGGCCGCGTAGGATCAGCCAGCTCAACAGTGGAATATTGTCGTAGAAGGCGATCGGCCGCGCGCACCCTGGGCAGGCGGAACGTGGCTTTACTACCGACAACCCGAGCGGCAGGCGGTAGATACACACGTTCAGAAAGCTGCCGAAGGCCAGCCCTAAGAAGAAAATCGCCGATGCGAACGTTGGGTCCACTTTGTTTTCTGGCGTACCCGATTCTGGCGTTCCCCAGATCTCGCCTACGCGGTCTGCGTGGACGTATACGCGGGAACGCTGATAGTTCCTAGTCTTGAGAGGATTATAAGGCGAATCTACAGGGTAGGACTAAGGTACTGAAGTCACTGTCCGAACGGACAATCTCATGGCAATCGGCTGACAGCCATGCAGTTAGCACAGATACCCCAGCCCTCTGCAGAGGATGCAAAGGGCCGGGCGTCCCGCACGAGGGTGTGAACCTGGAGGTGGGAGTCCACTCGCGTTTCAGGCAGCGGTTGCAAGTGGTAAGGGTGGGCCGTTGAAAGCCAGAGTTCAAATGACTGGATCTGGAATTCCTCCTACTCGGGATAGTGCCGGGAGAGCGAAAAACGTTTCGTGGGCGTAGAGAGTGGGCGCAGTGGAAACAAGAAGCGGCCAAGCCGGAAAGCTGAAAGTCGAAGGCAGGGTTCCAGGTCGGAATCGGAAGTCAGTCTAGACTCTTGCCGGGGCCGCCGCTTTTTTCGGCAGCATCTCGCCGATGCGGCGGATTTGCGCCCCTACCCCGCGCAGCTTCTCTTCTATATTTTCGTAGCCACGATCGATGTGGTAGACGCGATCAATGATGGTCTCGCCGTCGGCCACCAGCGCGGCCAGCACCAGTGACGCCGAAGCGCGCAGATCGGAAGCCAGAACCGCAGCCGCGCTCAGCGGACTCTTGCCGCGAACCACGGCGCGCCGTCCTTCAATCTTGATGTTCGCTCCCATGCGGACGAGTTCCTGCGCGTGCATGAAGCGGTTCTCAAAAATATTTTCCGTGATCACAGAAGTTCCTTCCGCCTGCGTAGCCAGCGCCATAAACTGCGCCTGCATGTCGGTGGGGAAGCCGGGATATTCCTCGGTAATCATGTCGGCGGCCTGAAAAGGGTTGTCGCCCATCACGCGGACAGAGTCGGCAGTGCATCTGGTTTTGACGCCGGCTTCTTCGAGCTTGCGCAGGATTGCGTGGAGGTGATGGGGATTGCATCCGGCAATGTTGAGGTCGCCTCCGGTCATGGCGCCGGCAATGATGAACGTGCCGGCTTCGATGCGGTCGGGGATGATGCGATGCTTGGCGCCCTTCAGTTTGCTCACGCCCTTCACGCGAATGGTGGGCGTGCCCGCGCCTTCGATTCTCGCTCCCATCTTGTTGAGCAAATCGGCAAGGTCCGCGACTTCGGGCTCGCGCGCGCAATTCTGCAGTACGGTCTCGCCCTCGGCGAGAGTGGCGGCCATAAGCAGATCTTCTGTGCCGGTGACCGTAATTTTGTCGAACGCGATCTCCGCGCCTTTGAGGCGATTGGCGCTGGCTTCGATGTAACCATGGTCCTGCGTAATCTTCGCTCCCAGACGTTCGAGTCCTTTTATATGGAGGTCGATGGGACGCGCGCCAATGGCACATCCCCCCGGCAGAGAGACGCGGGCGCGGCCATAGCGTGCGACCAGCGGGCCCAGAACCAGCGTGGACGCGCGCATGGTTTTCACCAGTTCGTAGGAAGCCTCAGGGCTGGCAAGATTCTTACAGTGGATGGTCGTGCGGTGTTGCGCGCGGCCGTAACCCAGTTCGACCTCGGCGCCCATGGCAGCCAGCAGATTGCGCGTGGTCTGGATGTCGCGCACCTGTGGAATGTTTTCCAGGATCACGGGCTCATCGGTGAGCAGGGCGGCCGCCATGCAAGGCAGGGCTGCGTTTTTCGCGCCGCTGACGCGGACAGTGCCAAGCAGCGGTTCCCCGCCGCGGATGACAAGTTTATCCATTGGGCTAATGAGTCCTTGGGTACGTTTTTTATTTTAGCGGGGAATGGAGCCGGGCGTGGGTAATCGGGAGGGCACGGCCTTGTGGAGCGCGGCTTGGATTGCGGCCCCTGGACTTGATCAATGAGAGTCCTACTGAGCCTGCGCTGACAGAAGCAGCCGACGATGGGATTTCCCACATGGGCGAAAATTCAAAGGCCGCGGGCAAGAGTGCCCGCGCCACGTGTGCCTGTGTGCCATACGTTATGTGCGGCTCGCTAGCGCTATAGCTTTGCGCACGTGGCCGGCTGATTTCTTCAAGGCGGCGGCAGCTTGTGCGCGGGGGACATCGGCGGCCAGCATCACCAGGGCTACGGGGGTGCTATGGTGCGATGCTTCCAGGGCGCGACGGGCGGCCTCGTGGTCGACTCCAGTAGCGCGCTCCAGGATTCTAATAGCGCGCTGGGTAAGCTTCTCATTCTTGGTCCAGACGTTGACCATGAGGTTGCCGTAGACATAGCCGAGCCGGGTCATGGCGCCGGTTGAGATCATGTTCAGGACCATCTTGTGCGCGGTTCCGGCTTTCATGCGCGAGGAGCCGGCAAGCACTTCGGGACCGACTTCGGTAATGATGGCGAAATCGGCAGCACGCTCCAGCGGGGAGTTGCGGTTGCAGGTTAGCGCGATCGTTTTGGCGCGCCGCTGACGAGCGTACTCAATGGCCGCCACGGTGAAGGGCGTGCGTCCGCTGGAGGCGATGCCGAGGACCACATCATTCTTGCCCGGCTTCCTCTTCGCCATTTCCTCGCGCGCCAGTTTTGTGTCGTCCTCACTGGCCTCAGTGGGGGCGGCCAGAGCCTTTACGCCGCCGGCGATCACGAACTGCACTGTACGCGGATCTGTGTTGAATGTGGGCGGACACTCAGCGGCGTCGAGGGCGGCGATGCGTCCGCTGGTGCCGGCCCCGACGTAGATGAGGCGTCCGCCCTTCCGCAGCGCAGCGGCAACGAGGTCGATAGCGCGGGCGATTTGCGGTAGGGCGCGGCGAACAGCGGCGGCGACCGTCGCGTCTTCATCGTTGATGATGCGAGCGATCTCCAGTGCAGATTTGCGGTCGAGATCAGTAGCGGCGGGGTGTAACTGTTCAGTTGTCAGGCGGCGTAGGTCGGATTTGGATCTGCGTTTCGATTGCAAGTCTTTCTGCCTTTCGATTGATGGGATCAGACACGACCGAGCCTCACGCTGTTTTTATTCTAGCTTCTTTGTTGACTGCGGGTGCATTCCTCAAACCGATTTCTCCAAAGTTTCAATCACGCCGTCGTGAAACTTGGGCCGTACTGTTTTGATGGCTTGACTGGAGCAGTCGGGCCAGGTGCGGTTGGTCAGCAACGTCACCGAGAGCTGACGCTCGGGATCAACCCAGAGAGAAGTTCCCGTGTAGCCGAGGTGGCCGAAGGAACCGACGGAAAAATACTTTCCTGACTGCGAAGGATGTGAAGGCGTATCCCAGCCAAGCGCGCGAGATGTGCCTTGGGGCGCGCCTTCGCGGCGAGTGAAGAGAGAGACCGTTTCCCGACGCAGGATGGGATGTCCACCGTTGAGCATGGCGTGCGCGAATCTAGCGACGTCTTCCGCAGTCGAGAAGACTCCGGCATGACCAGCGACACCCCCCAGTACGGAAGCGTTTTCGTCGTGGACTTCCCCTTGGATGATCCGATGGCGGAAGGTGCGATCATTCACGGTGGGAGGAATGTGGGCGCGCATTTCGGGCGGAGGATTGAAGGCGGTGCTACTCATCCCCAGAGGGCCGAAGATTTCGCGCGGGCAGAAGCGGTCGAGGGATTCGCCGGATAAACGTTCGAGAGCGGCGCCGAGGACGATGAAGCCGATATCACTGTATTCGGCGCGGGAGCCAGGATCGGCGGTCAGTGGTGTGGTAAAGGCGGCGTGCAGAAGTTCGTCGCGGGTACGAGCTTTCAAGAACAGCTTCTCATACGCGGGTAGCCCCGAGGAATGCGCGAGCAGCATGTGCAGAGTGACGTCGCGCCGACGGGAATCCTGTTTTGTTTCCGGGGACGCGGCAATGAACTCAGGAACGATCGCAGCGATGGGTGCTTCGAGATCAAGCAGTCCGCGCTCGTAGAGGAGCATCTCCATGGCTGTGGTGGCGACAACTTTCGAGACGGAAGCCAGATCGAACACGGTGGCCGGACTTACGGGAGGCGACTCGGGTTCGTCGGTGAAGTGGCCGAAGGCTTTGAGGGCGACGAGTTGCCCGCGATGGGTGATGGCGACCGAGGCGCCGGGGAAGGCGTGCTGGGAAATCGCGTCCCCCAGGATAGAGAAAGCCAGAGAAAAGACATTGTCCTGGCGCGAGCAGGCGTTCAGGAGAGGCGATGGACCTACTGGTTCGCTACTGTTCAGAGCGGAGAAGCCTCGTACGAAAGAATTTCGCGACTGCCCGGTTTATAGCAGAGTTGCGGTGAGAGGGTAAAGGCGGACGCCGCAACAACGGTATGTGCGGGACGCCAAAGCCAACAAAGCGCACACACAAGGAATGCATTCGGCGGCGGGACCGCTTTTCTCGGATATGCCATGTGCGGCACCCCTTACGGGCTGGTGTCTTAAATTCATCAACCACAGAGGACACGAAGTCACACAAAGGTCTGAATCCTCCGAGGATTTCCTTTGTGCCCCTTTGTGTCCTTCGTGGTTGATTAGGACACTACCCCTTACCAGAGTTCCTTGAGTCGTCCTGCCATGGTTGTGTAAAGTCAAGACATCCTTCTTCAGATTTCAAATTCGCGCGCCCGGAGGGGACTGCCCGTCCTCCTTGCAATACTGCTGCTCCTTTTCCCGAATGC
>WNFC01003107.1_pt1 | contig 28447 bp, 28 predicted proteins | sample 5400541 | NCBI WGS metagenome assembly WNFC01 (sample SAMN13153342, study PRJNA577476) | soil metagenome | isolation source: 120 cm saprolite under Douglas fir tree site 2 hole 2 replicate 1 | place: USA:California | collected 2015-04-18
CAGTCCTTGATCACGCACAGCATCGAGGCCCCGCCTCTCTGGGTCAGGAGCTCCAGGAACCGCCGCGCGGCGCCCGTGCCGGCGGCGGCGGGGAGCACGCACTGGTACTGCGTGAAGCCGCGGGGACCGTACAGCCGGTTCCAGTTCTCGACCACGTCGAGCGGATAGAAGAAGGAGTCGGGATGGTCGATGCCCCCAGCCCGCCACGGGAAGTGATAGCAGAGCGAGTTGAAGGTGCGCACGGTCAGGGGAGTCACCAAGGAGAACGGCAGCTCGAACGGTACCGCCGGGCGTAGCCGCGCCGGCGGCGCCTTGGCCGGCGCCTCCGCCGCCGACGCCCATCGGGCACGCATGAGCACTCCGCGCCCGAGGTGCCGGCCGCGCTTCAGGCAATCGATCCAGCCCTTGGTCTGCGGCCACTCCTTGGCCGCGGCCTTGAGCCCCTCCATGAATGCATCGATGTCCGGCATGCGCTGCTTCTCGACCCACAGCCAGGGAGACGGGATCGTCCTCATCCGGAACTCGACTTCGAGGATGTGGCCCGTGAGGCCCATGCCGCCCACCGTGGCCCAGAAGAGCTCGCTCTCCAGCTCCGGGCCGCATTCCAGGATGCGCCCGTCGGCCACCCGCATGCGCAGGGCGGTCACGTGGGCGCCGAAGCAGCCGTCGACGTGGTGGCTCGCGCCGTGAACGTCGGCGGCGACCATGCCCCCGAGGGTCACGAACTGCGTGCCCGGGGAGACGGGCACGACGAACCCTCGCGGCCGGAACAGCCGGTTCAGCGTGAAGACGGAGAGTCCGGCTTCCGCGCGGAGCCGGCCCGTCCCGTCCTCGAACGAGAGCACGCGGTCGGCGAGCGTGGTGTTGGCAGCCTGGGGACGGCTGGGCGGAGGCAGGGAGGAGTCGCCATAGGAGCGGCCGAGCCCGCGTGTCAGCACTGCGTCCTTGGTGAGCGCGACCAGGTCCTCGGAGCGGACCTCGCACCCGGGCCTGGGCATGCGGCCCCAGCCGGACAGCATCGGCACCCCGCGCTTCAAATCCGCCGCTCGACCGCGGGGAAGCTCCGCCACACGGGCACGCCGCAGAAGTGCTCGCCCTCCGTGCAGGTCGGAGTGATGCGGCCGGCGCGCAGCACGCAGGGAGGGCCCATGTGGCGCGCCAGCGCCGGATGCACGGCGCGCAGCTGATCGAGCTCGTCCATGGAGGCCCGGTAGATCTCCTCCTGGGCGTTGAAGCACGTGCGCATCACCCACTTGTGGGCGAGGTACAGGAGGCTCCCCGTCTCGTGGAAGCGCAGCGCCTTCGCGTTGGGGAGGACGTACAGGGCCGCCTCGCGCGGCACGCCCATCTCGAGCAGGCGTTCCTTGGCGCGCCAGGCGCGGTCCATCGACGCCAGATAGATCTCGTGCGCCCGCGGGTTGGCCGCGATCAGGGGCGGGGTGACGAAGTCCGGCCGGCGGGTGTCGGTGAGCGTCATGAGCGGGCGCGACCCCGGAACCATGCGGTGGCGCTGGTCCTGGCTGTCCGCGGTGTGCGAGAGGCGCTTGAGGAACGTGTAGCTCGCGTGATGCAGGGCGCGCGAGAGCGGCGAGTGCACGTTGAGGTTCAGGGTCTCGAGGCGGTAGCGGTTGTAAGAGGGATCGAGCACCCGGGCCAGCGCCTCCGCGTCCGGCAGGGTGGCGGGGTCGGCGCCGAGGACGGCACGGACCGCCTCCGCCGTCGTCTCCGGCGCCCGCGCCGTGTAGTCCACGAGGAGGGAGGTGCGCGCGCCGAGCTGCGCGTCGATGCGCCGGGCCAGGGCGTCGCCGTCGCCCTGCAGCTCCGGCCATCGCCCTTCGACGACCTGGGCGGCCTCGAGCGGCGCCTCCCCGACCTTTTCGAAGAAGGCCGGATCCAGGGCGTGCACGCGATCGACCATGGCCGTGACCACCTCGACCGCCTCCGTGGGCACGTCGCCCGTCCGCATCATCCGGCGCAGGCGGTGGAGCACGATCCCGGAGAGGGTGTGCACCATCGACGTGAAGGCGGCCACCGGGATCACGTAGCGCGCCAGCTCGATGGCCTTCTTCTCCGATTCGCGCGCGACCTTCTTCCGCCGCTTCTCGGACGCGTTCGGCGTCAGGTACCGGATCTCGCTGAGGATGTGGTGCGTGTCCTCCTTCAGGATCGCGGACAACGCGCGATAGGTCTCCCAGGCCGCCTCCAGCTCGCCCTCGTACAGCTCGCGGGCGGGGCCGCCCAGTCCGGGGGGGACGTAGGCGGCGACCTGGTCGAGCCGCACGAACCGCTGGCTGGACTGCTCGGAGTTGTAGAAGGGATGGGCATGGAGGAAGGCCCAGACGAACTGCCGGCTCACGTTCTCCAGCCCGAACTCGAAGTGCGCGTGCTGGTAGACCGTGTGATGCCCCGCCTCGAAGGTCAACGGACCGATGGAGTCGCGCTGGCCGGGGGTGACCTCCTCGGGCCCGATCACGCGCGGCGAGTAGCAGGTCCGGGCGGCGGCGATCGCGCCGTCGTAGGGACGGTCCCACGCGTTGCGCAGGGTGACGACGGGGGGACCGGTGCGAAGGGACGCATCCATGAGCGAGTCGTAAAGACTAGCCGACGGGGCCCCGCAGCGGCAAGGAGAGGCGGGGTGGTAGAGTCTGCGCATCCATGACGCAAGGGGTCCGCCGCGCGCTTGCCGCCAGCGCCATCTACGTAGCCCTGTTCGTGCTCGTGACGATGGCCGTCCCGCCCCCGGCCTCGGCGGAAGCACGGGTCCGGCTCGGCCACCTCTACCTGTTGCTGCCGGCGCTGGCGGCGCTCGTCGCCACCGGGCGTGCCGCCCGCGCCTCCCTGGGGACGGAGCGCGCGTTCTGGAGCCTCCTGGCGGGGGCGGCGGCGGCGCAGATGGCGGCGGAGTCGGCATTCCTCCTCCACGCGGTCCTTCCGGGTCACGCTGCCCTGATCGGTCTGGGCCACGCCGGGCACTACACGTTCAGCGTGCTCGTCGCCGTGTCCATGTTCGTCTGCCCGCACCGCCCGCTGGGGGCAGGCCGGCTCCGCGCCGCCATCGTGGAATGGACGATGGCGGCCGTCGTGGCCTACTTCCTCGTCTTCTATTTCATCGCCGCGCCCCTGGGCGAGACGTCGTTCTCCTGGTTCTGGATCTTCACCGTACAGCAGTGTGCGCTCGCCGCCGGCTTCGCGATCCTCGCGTGGACGGTGCGGAAGCCACCCTTCGCGGCTCCCTACCGCATCCTCGCCGTCGGACTGACGGCGAGCGCCCTGGCCGGCATCCTTCCCAACTGGCGCCACGCCGCGGGTCCCTATGGGTCGTACTCCGTGGCCAACATCGACAGCGTGCTGGCCCTTCTCGCGCTGGCCGCGGCGGCCACGGCGGAGCGGGGGCGCGCCTGGGTGCCCGGGCGCGACGACACCGACACCGTATCGCGGCGGCGCGGCTGGGTGACGCCGGCGGCGGTGATGCTGCCGCTGGTCGTGGACCTCGTCACGCGGGAAGCCGGCACCTACCCGTCCGCCCTCGCCGAAGCCCGCTTCGTCGTCGCGCTCGCCGCCACCGGGATCCTCCTGGCCCTCACCGCCGTTCGCGTGCGAGGGGCGTCGCCGGCACGTCACGGCATCGGCGACGCGCCCCCCTCGACCGCCGGTTCGTCGGAGTACGTGCACTTCGCCACCGGCATCGCGCACGAGCTGAACAACCCGCTGATGGCGGTCGGCGGATGGGCGGAGCTGGCCCTGCGCAAGAGCGAGCCGCGCGAATCCCTGGAGGCGCTCCTGGCCGCGACGCAGGCGGCCGCCCAGGGAGTGCGCCGCCTGCAGCAGCTCGGCCGCGCGGCGGAACCCGCCTCCGGCACCCCTCCCGCGGCCTTCGACGCCCCCGCCGGTCCGGCGGAGGGCGTGGCCGCTCGGGGGACGGATCGGACCCGCCGGCTCGTGCTCATCACGGTGCTGTTCGCGGCCGTCTACTTCACGGTCTTCCGTTTGGACGGGAGGCCCTGGGTGGGGAATGCCCTCCTCATCCTGCCGCCCGCGGCGGCGGCGATCGTCCTCTGGCGGCGCGGCCGGCGCAGCGGCACTCCGCGGGGAGCCGCGTTCTGGCACCTCGTGGCCGGCGGGGCGGCCGCGTGGGCGGTCGGCGAGGTCTGGTGGGTCGCCCTGGAACTCCGGGGCCTCCGGCCGTACGAGGGCCAGGGGGGCCGCCTGCTGGACGTGCTGTTCCTCGGATTCCTGGTCCCGATCCTGGTCGCCCTCGGCCTCCGGGCCCACCCGCCCGTCCTGCGGAAGGATCCGGCGGCGGTGCCGGACAGCGTGTTCATCGCCCTCGCCGTCCTCTACGCGTTCGTGCACCTGAGCGTGCTCAATGCGGTGGGGATAGCGGAGCCCGCGGCCACGCAGAGGATCCTTCTCGGGGTGCTGTCCGCGACGACGACGGTGTGGGCGGCCGTGCTGTGGCGCGCGGTGGACCATCCGGCGTGGCGCCGGGCCTACGGTGCCGTGGCCGTATTCGCATTGACCTACGGAACCCTGCGCGTTTTCGCGGGCGGACTGGACGGCCATCGGCCTCCGCCCGGCGGGTGGGCGGACCTTGCCTGGTTCCTGCCCTTTGCATTCCTGATCGGTGCCGTCGGCAGCGGCCGGTCGGGTCCGACCCAGGCTTTTCCCGCGCTCCTGGCCGCGGGGACGGGGCCGGTGATCCTGGACCTCCTGCTGCGCTACTTGCGGCCCTCCGCGAGCTTTGCCGGCGCCACGTTCTCCACCGCGTGCGCGCTCCTGCTGGCCGCTGCGGCCGCCGTGCGCCTGCACTGGCAGGTCGACGTCGACCGTCGTGCGCGTCGCGCCGCCCGTGTGCTGGCCGAGGAGTCACAGCGGGCGGGCCGGCTCACCGGCCTGGCGTCGCTGGTGGCCGCGGCCGTCGGCGAGCTGGAAGACCAGCTCGAGGAGGTATCGCGGCGGGCACGGGCGGCTTCCGTCGTCATGCCGGACAAGGGCGAGCAGATGCTGCAGCAGGCGCGTCACGCGCGCGACATCGTGCGCGAGCTGACGAACGCCTTCCGCCTCGTTCCCCCCGGCCCGCGGCGGGACATCGACCTCGTCGCCCTGCTCGAGGAGGTCGTCGAGACCGCGCTCGACGAAGGGTTGCCCTTGCACGTCAGCCTGGAGGAGCTGGCGGGACTGCCCGCGGTCCACGGCGATCCGCGCGCGCTCGCCGCCGCCCTCTCGCACCTGCTGCGTAACGCCGCCCAGGCCAGCCCGGGTGGCGTGTTACGCATCCGGGGGACGCAGCACGACGGCGAGGTCGAGCTGCGCTTCATCGACGATGGTCCCGGCGTGCCCGCGGCGCTGCGCGGACAGATCTTCGACCCATTCTTCACCACCCGCCGCGTCGGCCAAGGGGTGGGCCTCGGCCTCACCCTCGTCCACTTCGTCGCGCGCGGCCATGGTGGCTCGATCGTCCTGGAGGACTCGAGCGCGGGCGCGTGCTTCGCGCTGCGACTCCCCACCGCCGCGTCGTCCCCCGAATCGGGGTCCCGCGGGTCGTGGCCATTCGCCGCGGCCGCCCTCGTCTGCGGCGCCATGGCCATCCTCATGGCCGTGGAGCGGGGCTCCCACCGGCGCGAGGTCCTCAGCGTCGTCTTCCAGATCGCCTCCGCGGTGACGGCGTCGGCTTTGATGGCCTGGGCCGCCTGGCGGCAGGGAGGATCGCGGCGCGCGTTCTGGGCGTGGATGGCGGGCGGGGCCGGCGTTTGGGCGCTGACGCGAACGCTGCGCGTCATGGAGGGCGGGCTGGCCGGGCGGCCGAGCGCGGGGGTGTGGCCTCTCGTCCTCTACGCGGCCGCGGACCTGAGCTGGGCCGCGGCGCTGCTGCTGCGACCCGACCGCCGGCACGAGCGGTTGTCATCGCGCCTGGGCCTGAGCGCGGGCGCGGCGCTCGTGTTGTTCGCTTATGCCCAGGCGCACATGGTCGTCCTGCCCGACCCCTTCTCGCTGGGCGATGCCGCCCTCCGCAATCAGCTCGTGCTGGTCCGTGCCCTGCTGAAGCTGGCCCTGCCCGCGTGGGCGGCGGTGCTCGCCGTGCGCGCGCTGACTCCGTATTGGAGAAAGTTCTATGGCCGGCTCTCCGCCGTGCTCGCGGCCTGGGCGGTGGGGCAGGCGGTCGCATTCGCGCAGAGGAGCCGGCCCGGCTACGTGGCGGGCGGTGCCTCCGACCTCGGGTGGATCATTCCCTTCCTGGCCCTGGCCGCCCTCGCCGCCCACGAAGCGTCCCGGCAGGAGTCCGCCGAAGAGCCGCCGCGGATCGCGGACCGCCTGCGTCCGGCGGGCAGCGCGGTGTGGCTGGTGGCGATGGCGGTCATGGTCGCGGCGGACGCGCTGTTCGGGGCGTCCTCCGGCTATCCGGCGCTCGACATCGCGCGCGCCCGTCTCACCCACAGCTTGGTCGTAGTGATGGCCGTCATCCTCGCCGCCCGCGAGCTGGCTATGGCGCGTGAGGGACGTCGGACGCCGCGGGCCCGGTTTCCGCGTGACGCCGGCCCCTCGCGGTGGACACGGCTGGTGGGCTCCGCCGTCCACGAGCTCGGCTCCCACCTGTCCAGCATCACCGCCCTTGCCCGCCTGCTCATGTCGCAGTCCGACGCCAGCCCCCGCATCCGCGCGGATAGCCTGCGCCTGCACGAGCGCGCGGAAGCGGCGACCCGAGTGGTGCGCAACATCCTGGCCGCGCTTCCCTCGCCGGTCGGCGCCCGCGAGCGCCATGCCGTCAACCGCGTGGTCGAGGACGCGCTGGAAGCGCGCCGCCCCGCGCTGGAGCGCGATGGCATCGTGGTGACCTGCACGCTCGGGGCGGACGTCCCGGAGATTGCCCTGGACGCGGCCGCGCTGCGCCACGTGCTGGTGGCGCTCCTCGATCGGGCGGCGGTGGCGATCCGGGGCAGCGGCACCACGGGCCAGGTCGAGGTCACGACCGCTGTCCGCGGCGCAGCCGTGCTGGTGACCGTGGGCGATACCGGCCTCGGCGCCCCGGCCGCGGTCCTCGACCGCTTGATGGACGCGCTCCTGGATTCATCGGAGCCGCCCGCCGACTCGGACCTGCAGCGCAGCGTGGTGCGCGAGAGCGTCGAGCGTCAGGGCGGCAGCCTGGCCGTTGGACACCGGCCGGGTGGCGGCACGGAGTTCGTCGTGAGGTTGCCGATTCCGGCGGCGGACGCGCCGGCGGTCGCGCAAGGAGCGCCGCCGGTGGCGCGTTCTGGCTGAGGTTTTATCTCAGCTCTTTCCACCGCGCCCGCATCTCGCGCAGGATCGCGAAGATCACGGGCATGGAGGCCAGGGTGGACGTGCCCCGCGTGCGGGGGAAGTAGTCGAGCCCGATCTGGATGATGACGCAGCCGGCCTTGCGCGCCCGGAGCAGGAACTCGGCGTCGATGAAGCTGCCCTCGCTGGTCAGGGGAAACTTCTCCAGCACCGACCGGCGGAAGAGCTTGAAGGCGAAGTTCACGTCGCGGACGCGCAGGCCGAACAGCGTGCGGATGAGGTGGTTGTAGCAGAACGTGTAGAGGGCCCGCACGAGGCCCTCGGACGTGCGGTCGAACCGATAGCCGGCGACGACGTCCGCCTCCTGGTACTCGAGCAGGCGCACCGCGCGCGGTAGCTGGTGGAGGTCGACGGGGAGATCGGCGTCCGTATAGAAGACGAGATCCTTGGTGGCCGCGGCATAGCCCGCGCGCAGCGCGCCCCCGAGCCGGCGGTTCACGGGGTTGCGGACGACGCGCACGCGCGCGTCCTCGCGCGCCAGCGCGTCCACGAGCGCGGGGGTGCCGTCGGTGGAGGCGTCATCGACGATGACGATCTCCCAGTCCGGCAGCTCCGCCATCAGCACCGCGCGCGCGGCGGACACGGCGCGGCGCGCGTACGCCTCCTCGTTGTACATGGGGAAGACGACGCTGATGGAAGGCGTAGCTATTCGCCCTCGCGCGAGGCCACGAACCGCTCGAACTCGGGGAGGAACGACAGCGTGCGCAGGCCTTCCATCCGGTCCAGGTACACGCCGCCGTCGAGGTGGTCGCACTCGTGCTGGATGACGCGGGCGAAGAACCCCTCGGCCTCCACCGCGTACGGCTGGCCGTGGCGGTCGAGGGCCTCCAGGCGCAAGAGGCTCCAGCGGGGCACGACGCCGCGCAGGTCGGGTATGGAGAGGCAGCCTTCCCAGGCCTGCTCCTTCGCCTCGCCCAGCGGCGTCACCACCGGATTCACGAGGACGGTCAGCGGGACGGCCACCCGCGCCCGCTCGTCCGAGGCCGGGACTTCGAGGACGGCCACGCGCAGCCCGACATGCACCTGCGGTCCGGCCAGGCCCACCCCTTCGTACTCGTGCATGGTGTCCACCATGTCGTCGACGAGGTGCTGGAAGTCCGCCGACGCCAGCACCTCCGGCGGCACCGGGCGTGCCGCGGCCCGCACGACGGGATGGCCGATGCGCGCGACCTTGAGGATCATCTCCCTACTTGTAGAAGTCGTCGCGGTCGCCCGCGGTGATCTCCACGACGCGGATGGTTGAATCGCGGAGGATCTGCAGGCCCACGATCTCTCCCGGCGCCTTGCGCCAGAGCGCGGTGTAGAGCTCGCGCAGGCTGGAGACGCTCTGGCCGTCGAGCGAGAGCACGAGGTCGCCGCGGGTCACGCCCGCCCGGTCGGCCGGACCTCCGTCCACCACCCCCGTGATGATGACGCCGCCGTCGAAGGCCTGGGGAAAGAAGCCGACCCAGGCCCTTCCCGACCGCGGCCCCGCGTCCGCCTCCATCTGTTCGCGCCGATCGAGGTAGAGGCGAAGTGGGATGGCCAGGCTGTAACGGCCCACGGCGGCCAGACCCAGCGAAACCAGGCCCAGCAGCCGCCCTTCCACGTCGAAGAGCGGCGCTCCGGCCAGGCCGGGATTGATGGCCGTGGTCATGATCGCGCGATCCAGCATGTACTCCCAGAACGCTTCGAAGGGGCCGACGACGGACACGTGCCAGGTCGTCGCCTTGCGCTCGCCCTCGCGGCTGCAGGTGAGGAGGAAGATCGGCAGTCCGGGGCGCGGTTCGTGGTCCTCCTCGATACGCGCCGGTCGCAGCAAGGGACCATCCAGCGTGACCAGGGCCAATCCGGTGGTGTGGTCGACGGCGGTGCGGCGCACCGTGCGCTCGCGGCCGTCGAAGCCGGTGACCTCGACCCGCCGCGCGCCCATCACCAGGTAGTGGGCGGTCAGGATGCGATCGCCGGCCACGGCCACGCCCGCTCCCAGCCGCTCCTGGCCGAGGATGGCGGAGGACGGGTGATCGGCGGGGATCTCGCTGCGAAGGAAGACCACGGCCGGAGTGGCTTCGCGGGGGATCGTCAGCAGCGCGTCCATCCGGTTCTCGCGCCGGGATTATAGGTGAAGGGAACGGCCCCTATGGGGAGGGGCTACTTCGCGCGGTAGGTGATGAGGCCGCGCTTGAGGTCGTAGGGCGACACGCCGACCGTGACCCGGTCGCCCGCGATCACGCGAATGCGATACTGGCGCATCTTCCCGTTGAGACGGGCGAGCACCTCGTGGTTCTCTCCGCACTTGACCTTGTAGTTGCCACCGGCCAGCACTTCGGTCACGACTCCCTGCAGCTCGATCAAATCTTCCTTGCTCATCCACTCTCCGTTCCTGGGGCGACCTTTGATTCTGACGCCCCCGCGCCCCGCTGTCCACCCCTGGTCCGCCCGGCGACGAGCAGGATGGCCAAGGCGCCCACCACCACCGTGCGCAGGGCGATGGCGGCGGAGAAGACCACGGTCCATGGTCCGCCCTCGCGCGCGGCCCCGGGGAAGAACCCTCCCATCTCGGCGACGGCGCCCGCGAAGCTGAGCGGATAGATGACGACGTTGAGCACGTCGAGCAGGACGAACGCGATCACGATGCGGCGCCGCCTCCGTTCGTCCTCGTCGGCCAGCACCCCCATGATCAGGAAGGGATAGAACCAGAGGTTGAACTGCGTGGAATAGATCCGGTTGAAGAAGACGGCGGCCAGGCAGACGAGCACACCCTTGTACTCGATGGGCAGGCGCGGCCGGACCACCACCGCGGCCAGCATGAGGAGGAGGCTCCACAGGCCGGCGTAACGCTCCCAGGGCAGGGGACCGAGCCAGATCTGGCCGACGCCGAGCAACGTGTCCCAGTACAGCGGGCGCTTGACGTGGAACACGTAGGGCGCGAGCCAGTTCGCCAGCGAACCCGTCTCGCGCAGGCAGAGCAGCGCGAAGGGCAGGTTGAGGGCGGCGGTCACGGCCAGGAACACGGAGCCGGCGGCGAGCCAGTGCCAGCGGCGTCGCTCCGCCACGAGCAGCCGCCATTCCTGGGCGGCGATGAAGAACGCCGGGTACCACTTGAGGCCGCATCCGATGGACCAGAAGAACGTGGCCCACAGGAAGCGGCGCCGGCGGTGCGCCGTGTAGCCGAGCAGGACGAAGGTGACGATCCAGCTCTCGTAGCGAACGGGCGCGGTCACCATCGCGGTGAGATTCAGGCTCAGGGCCAGCGTCGCCGCAAAGGCCCACCTCGGCGCGATCTCACGCGCCAGCCGAGGATTCCGCCCAGCACCGGGTATTCCTTGGTGAGGTTGACGTAGGGGACCGCCCCCGCCTGTGTCTCCGCGAAGAACTCGCGCCAGGTGCGGATGTCCTGGACGAGATGACTGGCCGCTTGCGTGTGCCAGAACACGGTGAGCAGCAGGGAGACGGTGACGGCGCGCACGATCGCGGTGATCAGCAGCGCCGTAGAGAGGCCCGGTGGGTTGCTTCTCGCGGTCGGCTCGCCCATGCGCGCGTGCATACCTATCCCATCGTGGGCCGTCGCGCCATGGCCTGCGCGCGGGAATAGCGGGCCGGTCACCGTCGTTGGAGAGGGCATGGAGTTGAAGATGCTGCGGTCGGGCGCCTTTCCCTCATTGCTGTTGGTCGCCTTGATGGCGTGCGGAGGCTCGTCGCCCTTGGCGCCGACACCGCCCGCGACCCCGACACCCACTCCGAACCCGGCCGCGGTCGCGCGCTACCGCGTGACCTTCGATGCCTCGTGGAGCGCGCTGTCCCATCCGACCGACATCCCGCGCAATCCCCACTTCTCGCGCTTGATCGGGGGCACGCACAAGCCCACGGTGAGGTTCTGGGAGGCCGGCGGCCAGGCCAGCGAGGGGATCCGGTTGATGGCGGAGCAAGGGCGCACGACGCCGCTCGACACCGAGGTCGAGGCGGCCATCAGCGCCGGCCAGGCCCAGCGCCTGCTGGTGGGGGACGGCATCGACCGCTCGCCGGACCGCGTCAGCCTCGAGTTCGAGATCAGCCGCGACTTCTCCCTGGTCACGCTCGTGTCGATGCTTGCGCCCAGCCCCGACTGGTTCGTGGGCGTGTCCGGGCTCAGCCTCATCGAGAACGGCGACTGGGTGGCGGAGAAGGTCGTCGTACTGCAGCCCTGGGACGCGGGCACGGACAGCGGTGAGACGTTCAGCTCCGCGGATCTCCGGACCACGCCCCCGGAGCCGATCCATTTGATCGGCACCGGGCCGCTGCTCGTCGGCGCCTCGGTGCCGCCGGTCGGGACGTTCACGCTGCGCCGACTGAACTAGGGCGGCTCATTTCCCCGTCTTCGTCCAGTCCACGAGGCCCGAGCGCGTGGCGGGCTGGCAATGGGGACAGAAGTACGCGTCCATCCCGCGGACGCCCGCCTTCCGCAGCTTCGCCCCGCAGCGCGGGCACACGTCGCGGAGTCGCACCTTGAGGAAATCGCGGACCTTCACGTCGATCGGCTCGCCGCGGCGGGCGACCTGATCGACCGCCTCGCGCATCACCGTGACGATCGCGTCGTGCAGCCGCACCGCGTCGTCGTGGGACAGTGACCGGCAGAAGGTCTTCGGATGCAGCCTGGCCTCGAACAGGATCTCGTCGGCGTAGGCGTTCCCGATGCTGTCCAGCGCGCGCTTGTCCAGGAGGAGGACCCGGACCTGATCGCGGCGCTTCTTGAGCAGGCTCACGAACCGCTCTCGCGTGAACTCGGGAGAGAGCACGTCGACACCGCCGGCCTGGTCCATGCCCGCGGCCGCCTTCCAGTCGCCCTTGGCGAGCAGGTATGCCTTGCCCATGTTTTTTTCGTCGCGATAACGGAGGTCCGACATTGAGCTGGGGGGTGCTTCCGGCGCACCCCCCAGACCCCCCCGCGGCTCCGGCGACGTGAAGTCGCCTTCGCCGCGCGGTCCGCGGCCGGTGGCTTCTGGTGGCTCGAAGGTCAGGGCGAAGACGAGGTCGCGCTCTTCTTTTTCGTCCGGTGCGGTCAGGCGGAAGCGGCCGGCGAGCATCGGGTTCACGGCCAGGTCGAGGTCCTCGAAGCGGAAGACCAGGAAGTGCGCATGGCGGATCACGTCGTCGAGGCGCCGCCCCAGGAGGAGGGAGAGGTTCCCCCGCACCGCGAACCGCATCACGATGGGCTCGCGCAATCGCTCCGCGACGACGCGCCGGCCGACCAGGGCCTCCTTGAGGCGAGCCTGGATGTAGAGGAGATCGGGCAACTCGGGCATTTCCCGCGATGATCGGCCCACAGCAGACACGCGCGCAAGCGCCGGCCGCGGGCGGCGCGCATTCACATCGGTGCGACCGGCGTCGACGTCGCCCTTGCGTGCGTTGCGGACACGTTATGCTTGGCACGATGACGCAACCATTCGGAGCCCCGGATCTCCTTCTGATGACGCGGGTCGTCGACTTCGCAGCGCTCAAACATCGCGGTCAGCGCCGAAAGGGTGCGGCGGCGGAGCCGTACTTCAACCATCTCGCCGAGGTCGCGTTCCTCGTGGCCCAGGCCACCGAGGGGCGCGATCCGATCGTCGTCCTCGGGGCGCTGCTGCACGACACGATCGAGGACACGCGGACGACGGCCGACGAGCTCGAGGCCGAGTTCGGCGCGGAAGTGGCCCTCCTCGTGGCCGAGGTGACGGACGACAAGCGGCTGCCCAAGGCCCAGCGCAAGCAGCTACAGGTCGAGAACACGCCCCACAAGTCGGATCGCGCGAAGCTGATCAAGATGGCGGACAAGATCAGCAACCTGCGCGGGATCACGCACAGCCCGCCGGCCAATTGGGACCTCGAGCGAAAACAGGAGTACTTCGCGTGGGCCGCCCGCGTCGTCGACGGGTGCCGCGGCGTCAACTCCTGGCTGGAGAGGATCTTCGATCAAACGCATCGCGACGGCCTGGCCCGCCTCGCCGCCGACGAATAGGCTCTCGATCGCGAACCGGAGTCTCCCCCCTTGACGTGAGGCCGGCAGTGCCCGGTACTGGAAGAGGAGGCTCCCCATGCGACACCGCGCCCGCTACCGTACCTTCGCCGCCGCTGGCGCTCTCGCCCTGATCGCCGCCTGCGCCACCAATCCCGCGACGGGCAAGCGCCAGATCATGCTGGTGGGCGAGGCGCAGGAGATCGCGATGGGGCAGGAGGCGGACCAGGAAGTCGCCTCCTCGCTCGGCCTCTACCCGGACGACGCGCTGCAGGCGTACGTGGCGGGGCTGGGCAAGACGCTGGCCGCGAGCGGCGAGCGGCCGAGCCTCCCCTGGACGTTCCGCGTCGTGGACGACCCGGCGGTGAACGCGTTCGCCCTGCCCGGCGGCTACATCTACGTGACGCGCGGGATCCTGACCCACCTCAACTCCGAGGCGGAGCTCGCGTCGGTGGTCGGGCACGAGATCGGCCACGTCACCGCCCGCCACACCGTCTCGCAGATCACGAAGTCCCAGCTGGCCACCATCGGCCTCGTCGCGGGCATGATCGTCCGGCCGGAGCTCGCGCGCTTCGGGGATCTGGCCCAGGCCGGCATGCAGCTCATGTTCCTCAAGTTCGGCCGCAACGACGAGCAGCAGGCCGACGACCTCGGCCTGCGCTACATGACGCGGCGGGACTACGACCCGCGGGAGATGGTCGAAGTCTTCTCCGTGCTCGACCGGCTCGGACAGACGAGCGGCGAGGGCCGGCTGCCCGCGTGGCTCTCCACCCATCCCGCGCCCGCCAACCGCGCCCAGCGCATCCAGTCCCAGATCCAGGCCCAGCACCTGGCCGGGACCCGCGTCGACGAGCCCGGCTACCTCCATCGGCTCGACGGGATGGTCTTCGGGGAGAACCCGCGCGAGGGGTTCTTCGAGGGGAGCGCGTTCTTCCACCCCGACCTCCGCTTCCAGATGCAGTTCCCGCGGGGCTGGAAGGGCCAGAACCAGAAGCAGGCGGTCGGCGCCATCAGCCCACAGGAGGACGCGATCGTCGTGATGACGCTGGTGCCGGGAAGGAGCGCGGATCAGGCCGCCAACGAATTCCTGCGCCAACAGGGGCTGCGCCCCGCGGGCGCGGAGCGGACCAACGTCCATGGTCTCCCCGCCGTGACGGGCCTGTTCGAGGCGGTGGCCGACCAGACGCCGATCGCGGGCCGGGTCGCGTTCGTCGAGTACGGCGACAAGGTCTACCGGCTGCTCGGATACACCCCGAGCGTGCGCTGGGGCAACTACGACCGCGTGTTCGCGGAGTCGCTGGCCAGCTTCGCGCCTCTTACCGATCGCCGCTACCTCGACGTCCAGCCGAAGCGGGTGAAGGTCGTCCCCGTCACGCAGCCTACGACGCTCGACGAGCTGGCGCGTCGGCAGGGGGCCACCGTCTCCACGGACGTCCTCGCTCTCATCAACCACATCGCGCCGGGCGCGCCGCTGCCGGCGGGACGGCCGGCGAAGGTCGTGATCGGCGGGCGTCTGCCCAACGAGGACCGCCGCTAGGCCGCGGACGCGCTTCAGGCCCGGCCGGCGCCGATCTCCTTGATCTCTTCCCGCGCGTCGACTTCGTAGCGGATGAACTGGAGGCGGGAGGAGAGCTCGGGCACGTCGAGGCCGGTGGCGGCGCCGCGGGAGAGGTCGAGGCGGAGCTGCTTGAGCTGGTGCTCGGCCACCTCGCGCCGCACGCGCAAGCGCTCCAGCACCCGGACCGCCTTGGCGATCGCCTCCTCGCGCCCCTGGACGACTTCGAGCTGCCGCTCGAAGAGGCGGCGGTCCTGCTCGAGGTCCGCGCGCTCGAGCCGGGCGCGGGCGTCCGCGACCGCGGCGGCCAGGGCGGCGCGCTCGCGGTCGGAAGTCTGCTCCTCGAGGTCGGCCTGCCGCGCGGCCAGCTCCCCCGTGAGCTTGAGGATCCCGTCCACCTCGGCGATCAGGCGCGCGGCGTCCGTGCCGCCCTGCTCCGCGATCAAAATGCGCACGCGCGCGGCCTCCTGCTCCATCGCCGACGGCACGCGGACGGCGAGCGCGGGCGGCGGCGCCTCGCCCGCCGGGGGGACGGCGCCGACGGTCGCGGGAGAGGTGGCGGCGCGACGGTTCTGCAGGAGGGTCAAGCCGGCGGGGAGGGCGCCCGCCGCCTGCACGGCCAGCACGGCGCCCCAGATGCCCAGCCAGAAAGGGAAGTGGCCCTGGGTCGCGTACATCACGACGGACGTGATGAAGAACGCCGTGAAGTGGCCGCCGACCGCGCGCAGCACACGCAGTCGTGCCGCGTCACGCGGGTCGCTGAGGCTCGGCACCTCGCGGCGATACACGCGACTCTCGTAGAGCGGCTGCCACTGCTCCTCGTCGTCACGGCGGACCAGCTCGACGCCCGTCAGCTTGCCGCGGCGGATGAGGTGGGCCAGCTCCCCCTCGTCGTAGGCCCGGACACGCCGCCGGGTCTGCACGTGATAGACGGGCGGGGCGGCCGGGGGTGGCGTCCGGGCCGGCAGCACCTCGACGGAGACCGCGGGCGACGTTTCCGGGAGGACGCGCGTCTTCTCCGCGAGCGAGCCCGACCGTGACCGCCCGGCCAGCGCGGCCAGCTCCGCGGCCAGCTCGTCCGTCCTCTTGAAGCGCCGCTCGGGGTCCTTCTGGAGGCAGCGTGAGACGAGCGCCTCCAGGGCCGGCGGGACGTCGCCGCGCAGCCGGCCCAGCGGCTCCGCCTCACGTTCGATCACCGCGGCCAGCACCTGCGCGGGCGTGTCGCGGCGGAAGGCGGGACGCCCGGTGGTCATCTCGTACAGGATGAGGCCGAGCGAGAACTGGTCCGTCCGATGGTCCACCGTCCGTCCGCTCGCCTGCTCCGGCGACATGTACTCGAGCGTGCCCACGAGCAGGCCGGCCTGCGTCCCCTGCCGCGACAGCGTCTCCCGCGTGTCGACGAGCTCGCCGAGGGGGGCCACCACGAGCTTGGCCAGCCCGAAGTCGAGGATCTTCAGCAGTCCTTCCGGCGTGACCATCAGGTTCTCGGGCTTGAGGTCGCGATGCACGATGCCCGCGCGGTGTGCCTTGGCCAGTCCGTCCGCGAGCTGGGCCCCGAGGTCGAGCACTTCCGCGAGGGACAAGGGCCCGGGGCGGAGCCGCCGCCGCAGCGTCTCGCCCTCGACGCACTCCATCACGACGTAGTGCGCGCCTGGCCGGTCGGCGGCTTCGCCGACGTCGTAGATGTGGACGATGTTCGGGTGGTTGAGGGCGGAGGCGGCGCGCGCCTCCCGTTCGAGCCGCTGCAGCAGCCGGGGATCGGCGCCCGCGCGCAGGACCTTGATGGCTACGGTGCGGCCGAGCCTCGTGTCGCGCGCGCGGTAGACCTCGCCCATGCCGCCGGCTCCCAGGCGGTCGATGATCTCGTAGGAGCCGATGCGCGCTCCCGAAGCGAGGGCGTCCTCCACGACTTCGCGCAGCGTACCACGGCCACGAGCCGCCGCCCGGAACGGCCCTCAGTCCTTCAGCGCGGCGCGTCGGGCGCGGTGGGCTCCGCGTCGTGAGTGTGGTATTGCTCGGCGAGATGGAGATCGAAGGCGTGGTGCTGCGGATTGCGCGCGAACCCGCGCAGGTGCGCATGGCAGCGGTAGCAGACGGTGACGTCGGGCAGGAGCGCATAGAGGCCGGCGTCGACGGCCGCGGCCACGAAGAGGCTCGAGTAGAACGGGGTGAAGGGGGCGAGGACGGCGCCGGCGACCACCACCGCCAGGCCGACCTTCTGGTTGAAGTCGCGCTGCACGTAGAGGAGGCGGTTCTGGCAGGCCGGGCAGGACTCGACGAGCCGCGTGGCCTTCAGGGCGTCCGGGATCTCGAGCCTCGTCGTCGCCGCGCAATGAGGACACGAGCCCGCGCCATCGAGGCCGGCCACGGCCTCGCGGCCGCAGGCGGGACAGGCGAACGCGATCTCCGGGTTCGATCTCACGCCCCCGCGCTCCGTTTCCAATGGAGCCACTCTAAACCACATGCCCGCTGACACGGGTCGGCCCCGCGCCGGCGTCTGGCTCCCGACCGGAGTCGTGATCGTCGCCCTGCTCGCGCCCGCGTTCCTCCCGTGGGTGCTGCGCTCGCGGGAGCAAGCGATTGCCCGCGAGCTGCAGGAGGTGAACACGGCGCGTCCGCTGGCCGCGGCGCGGCGGGCCGCATTCGAGTGGACGGCGGCGACGCGGGCCGGGTACATCATCTCGCACAATCCGTCCTTCCTCGAGCGCACCGCCGAATGGCAGGCACGGCACGACCGCGCGGCAAAAGCGCTGGCCACGGCCGCCGTGTGGCTGGGGCCGGAAGCGCGCGAGCAGCTCGCGCTCCTGGATCGGGACTATGACGACTTCCGCCGCGCCCGCCGCGACCGCGACCAGCGAACCCGCGGCCCGGACGAGCAATTCCGCGAGCTGCCGGACATCAACGCGCGCGCCGAGGGTCTCCTCACCGCCTACGACCGCCTGGACGCCGCGCTGGTGGCGGAGGGCGACAAGTGGCAGCGTGAGCTCGACCGTTTTGGACGGATCGGATGGTTCACGAACCTGGCGCTGTCTGCCCTCGGGGTGGCGGCGGTGGTGACCGTCGCCGGCCTCACGCGCCGCGAGCAGCGGGCGCGCGCGGCCGCGGAATCGGCGGTGCGGACGCGCGACGAGGTCGTCTCCATCGTCTCCCACGACCTGCGCAACCCGCTCAGCACCGTCCAGATGGCCGCCGCCTACCTCCTCGATTCGTTGCCCGCGGACGCGGTCCGCACCTGCGACCGCCGGTCGCTCGAGATGATCAAGCGCGCGGCGGAGAGCATGGCCCGCATGATCCAGGACCTCCTCGACATCGCGCGCATCGAATCGGGCCGCTTCGCGGTCGAGAGGGCGGCCGTCCCCCTGCCGCCCTTCATGGACGACGCGGCGACGATGCTGCGGCCCCTGGCCGAGAAGCAGCGGCAGCGCCTGGACGTGACGGTGGCGGACGGAGTGGACAGCGTCTGCGCGGACCGCGACCGGCTCCTGCAGATCCTCTCGAACCTCGTGGGCAACGCGGTCAAGTTCACGCCGCCGGGCGGCACCATCACGATAGCGGCGGAAGCGGAGGACGGCGCCGTGCGGTTCCGCGTGTCCGATACGGGCACCGGCATCCGCCCGGAGCACATCCCGCATCTGTTCGATCGCTTCTGGCAGGCGACGCGGACCGACCGCCGCGGACTCGGCCTGGGGCTGCCGATCGTGAAGGGCCTGGTCGAGGCCCACGGGAGCCGCATCGTCGTGACGAGCAGGGAGGGAGAGGGGACGACGTTCAGCTTCACGATCCGCCGCCTGTGCTGATCGGGCTCGGGCGGGGTCGAAGCTGACCTCGGCGCGAGCTTTGACGGCGGCCGACATGTGGATTTTTCTAGCTATAGTGATCGACATTGGAGGAACGATGCGGACCGTCCAAATGACGCTTGATACGGAGCTGGTGGCCGCGGTCGACAAGGCCGCCCGGCGCTTGAGGACGAGCCGATCTGCATTTGCCAGGGATGCGCTGCGCGCCGCCTTGCGCCGACTCCAGGACAGATCGCGCGAGGAGAAGCATCGTGAGGGCTACCGTCGCCAGCCGGTGAAACCGGGCGAATTCAGTGACTGGGAGAACGAGCAGGCCTGGGTCGACTGATGAAGAGGGGCGAGGTCAGGTGGTACAGGTTCTCCCGACCCGCCAAGAGGCGCCCCGTGCTCCTGCTGGCGCGGGATTCAGCCCTCGAGTTCCTCGGTGAAGTGACCATCGCCCCCGTCACGTCCACCATCCGCGCCATTCCTTCCGAGGTCGTGCTCACGACGGAGGACGGCATGCCTCGCGACTGCGCGGTCAACCTCGACCACGTCCAGACGGTCTCCAGGGCCAAGCTGGGTGGCGTCATCACGGCCCTCGGGGCCAGGAGGATGTCGGAAGTCCGCTCGGCGCTCGTGTTTGCCCTGGGCTTCTGAACGAATCCTCAGCCAGGCCGTGTTCGGCTCCTTTCGTTCGCCGTAACCTCCGACGGGCGACGTAAGTCCCTGGGCGCGTGGAACCGGCGGCCTCGGGCGGCAACTCGTCAGCCCCGTTCGACTTGTGGCGTCCTTCCTGCGGGGGCACGGCGGTTGCACTTCTAGCCGGCGCCGTCGTGTGTGAGGAGGTCGCCATGGAGCCGAGTGTCCGTCCCACCGTCGTGGGGGTCGTGTTGGCCTGTCTGGCCTTGAGCTGCGGAGGCGGGGGAGGGGGTGCCTATGGAGGCGCGACCGCGCCGAACCCGCCCGCGGCGGCGACTCCAGCCACGTCCGATCCCGGCACGACCGTCGTCGGCATCCTGGGCAATCGGGGCGCGAGCTCGTTCGCGCCCGATCCTGCGACGGTCAAGATGGGCCAGAAGGTGGCGTGGAAGAACCAGGACGGGGTCCTCCATCGCATCGTCCAGGACAAGGCGGGCAGCGGCGACAACGGCGGTGGAGACCCGTACGGCGGAAATCCCGGTGGTTCCGCGCCCGCGCCCGGGGACGGGTTCGACGGGGGCGACACCGCACCGGGAGCGATGTCGAACGCGATGTCGCTCAGCACTCAGGGCACGATCCGTTACCACTGCGCCATCCACCCGTCGATGACGGGCTCGATCGTCGTCCAGTAGGGCGCAGGTTCGAACGGCCGACTAGAGCGCGAAGCCGGCGGCCACGCGCAGGTACTTCGCGAGCAGCTCGCCGGAGAGGACGAGGAAGAGCTGCACGTAGAGGATCCCCGTCGCGGACTGGGTGGAGCGGATCTCCACCGTCTTCCAGATGAACCAGATCAGGGAGAGCGGGCCGGCCAACCCGAAGAGGATCCGCATCCAGACGAAGACGCCGTCGGGGCTCCACAGGCCCGCCGCCACCGCGCTCAGGTCCTGATAGGCGCCGGCGTCCCCGGCGGCCAGGGCCACGCCGACGACGACCGCGCGCAGCAGCAGGCCGGTGATGAGGAGCACGGTGAGGCGCCGCAGGGCCGAGATGGGCAGGTCCAGGATGACCAGGTAATAGTGGCCCAGGATCATCGCGGAGGCGGCCGCGCCCAGGAGCAGCACCGAGGTGAGGTCGGTCGCGGCCACGAGCAGCCGCGCGCGTGGCGGCGTGCCCAGGAGGACGCCGGCGATGCCGGCCACCAGCGACAGCGTCAGCAAGGGGCGGCGGATCCGCGCCCATCCGAGCGGCCAGGCGCGGTTGTAGACGATGGTCGCGGCGAGGAAGGCGGCACAGGCGGCGACGAGAAGGGAATAGGCCCCGCCCGCCGGCGCGCCCGGCCCGCCGCGGAGTCCGAAGCGGCGCACGAGCAGCCACAGCCCCGCCGTCGTCATCGTCGCCGCGGACGCGGAGCACAGCTTGAAGAACCCGATCCCGGCCCGATCGGGCACGAACGGCAGCATGGCCATGAGGCCGAGCGCGAGGTGGACGAGGAACAGGAAGAAGACGGTGGTCACGCGAGCGTCGCCTCGATCGCCGCGCGCTCGGGCGAGGCGGGATGGAACGGATCACGGACCGCCCCCCCGTGCGGACACCGCCGCGCGGCGAGATGGGCGGACGCCGCCGAGGGCACGCGTCGCAGCAGGCCCGTGACCGCCGCCGCCGCCGTCCGGCTGTGCGCGCAGTACCCGTGATCGGCCATGAAGCCGGCGGCCTCCGCGAGATCGCCCAGGTCGCGCGCCCGCGCCTCGCCCGCCTCGACTGCGCGCATCACGCGCGAGAGGTTCCGGCTGCCTTGCACGCACGGCGGGCACTGCCCGCACGCCTCGCGCTCGAAGAACGCAGCCAGGGACGCGCCCACGCCGATCGGGCAGGCCGAGGCGCCCACCACCAGGACGGACGCCGTGCCCAGGGCCGATCCCACCGCGCGCAAGTCATCCGGGTGGAGGGGCACGTCGAGCTGGTCCGCAAGGAGCGGGGCCGCGGACGGACCTGCGGGGAAGACGAGGCCGATCTCCTCGAGCGCGCCCTGGCCGTAGCCGTCGATCACCGCGCGGAGCGGGGTGCGCAGCGGCACCTCGTAGACGCCGGGCCGGCGGACGTCTCCCCAGAGCGAGACCAGCGTCGTCTCGTGCGCTCCGTAGCCGTCCGGATCAAGGGCCGCGGCCGGCACGCGTGCCAGCGTCTCGACGTTCTGGACCAGCGTGGGCCGTCCCTGGAAGCCCACGGCGGAGGGCAGAGGCGGCTTCGGCCGCGGCCAGGGCCGCCGCCCCTCGAGAGACTCGATCAGGGCCGTCTCCTCGCCGGTGATGTAGGAGTCGTCACCGCGGTGGATGGAGACGCTCAGGCCGCCGAGGTCGGTCGTGCGGACGGCCACCTCCAGGGCCGCGGCGGGGGCGTCGAAGGACCCCTTCAGGAACACGATCGCTTCGCGTGCGCCCACGGCCCGGGACGCGAGGACGAGGCCCCGGAGGACGTCTGCCGGCCGCGTGGTCATCACGTGACGGTCCTTGATCGAGCCGGGCTCTCCCTCCGCCCCGTTGGCGATGGCGAGTGGCTCGCCGCCCTCGACCCGCACCGCCACCCACTTCCGGGCGGCGGGGAACCAGCCTCCGCCCCGTCCGCGCAGGCCCGAAGCAGCCACGCGGGTGATCAGCTCCGACGCGTCCACATCCCTCCCCGATCCGGTCCGCCGCAGGCCGGGCAAAGGCGGATTATAGGGGACTTAGCGGCGCCGCCCTGGTCCCCAAGTCCGGGCTTTCCAGCCCTCCTCGAATCCGATAAGATGGGGAATCAGACGGAAGAAGGAGTCAGGCAAATGATCAATATCACCACCGCTGCGACGGAGAAGGTCAAGGCGGTACTGGAGCAGGAGAAGGCGAACCTGCCCCAGGGCGGCCTCAGGATTTATGTCCAGGGCGGCGGCTGTTCGGGGTTCCAGTACGGGATGGTCCTCGACGAAGTCACGGAAGGCGACGAGGTCTTCGAGAAGGACGGCATCAAGGTCATCGTGGACCCGATGAGCATGCGATACCTGGAAGGCGCAGAGGTCGATTATAAGGAAGACCTGATGGGCGGCGGTTTCGCCATCAAGAATCCGAACGCCACGTCCACCTGCGGTTGCGGCCACTCCTTCCAGGCCGGCAGCGAGGGTGGCGGAGCCGACGCCGGACACGGCCACCAGCACTGAGCGGTTCCCGGGGTGGCCGGATGACTTCCGGCCCCTCCCGGCGAGCAGCGCGCCCGGCGCCGCGCCTCGCTGACCTGAGCGCCTCAAAAGGGTCATCCATGACAGCAACGAATCCGGCCGTCCCCGCGGGAGCGGAGGGCGGGCTGGAGACCGTGCGCGTGATCACGGAAACGCTCAGGATCGTCACCGACAAGCGGCTCGAGCTCTACAGCCTCACCGAGAAGGTGGCCGCCATCGTCAAGCGCCACGACATCAAGGAGGGAATGGTCCTCCTGTCTTCGCTGCACACCACGGTGGCGCTCTTCGTGAACGAGTGGCAATCCGCGCTCCTCCACGACATCAAGGGGATGCTCAACAAGGTCGTCAGCCCCAAGGACGATTGGCGGCACAACGATCCCGCCCACTCCGACTGCGACCGGCAGAACGCGCACTCGCATCTGCAGGCCACGCTCCTGGGGCACGCCCTCTCGTTCCCGGTCACCAAGGGCAAGCTGGTGCTCGGACAGTTCCAGGCCATCATCGCCGCCGAGCTCGACGGGCCACGCAACCGCGACGTGGCCATCCAGATCATCGGCCGGTAGCGCTCCTCGGGGCACGGGGACGGCGCCTCGCGCCGTCCGGCGGCCTGGGCGCCGGCGCCGGAGGACTCCTGGCCACCATTCCGCCGGTCATTCCGCTGTTCCCGCTCCCGGACGTCGTCCTCTTTCCGCAGGTTGCCCTTCCTCTCCACATCTTCGAGCCCCGCTACCGGAAGATGATCGCGGACGCGCTGGCCGGGTCGCGCGTCATCGGCATGACGCTGCTGCGCGCAGGATGGGAGCACGACTACTACGGACGTCCGCCCATCTACGAGCACGGGTGCGCGGGCCGGATCGAGCAGCATGAGACGCTGCCGGACGGGCGGTCGAACATCGTGCTGCGCGGCCTCACGCGATTCCGCATCGTGGAGGAGCACGCGGGCGAGCCCTACCGGCTGGCCGCGGTGGTGCCGCTCCGGGACGCCACCGGAGACGAGGCGGAGATCGACGCGGCGCGCCGCGCCGTGATGGCGGCCATCGGCCGCGCCGCGGATGGTCCGCTCGTCCTCGTCATCAAGCCCGACGTGCCCCCCGACGTCTTCGTGAACGCGCTCTCGCAGTCGCTCGCCCTGAGCGCGGTCGAGCGGCAGTCGCTCCTGGAATGCGACAGCGTGCTCGACCGCTACCGGCGGATGCTCTCGATCCTGGAGTTCCAGCAGTTGGAGCGTGAGAGGCGCCCCGGGGCTTCCGAACCCACCGTCCATTGACCGCGGCCGGCTCCCGGCCGCCGCTCAGCGGTTGGCGATGGTGGCCGCTTCGGGCGTCGCCGGACGGCGCGAGGCCACACGCAGGACGGGCAGCAGCGAGAGGTAGGTGAGGCCGACCACGACCGGCGCCACCATCGCCCAGCCCAGGATTCCGCGCAGGCTCGCCGTCCCGAACCGCTCCATGAGCACGGTCGGATGGGCGCGCAGCTCGGCCACCATCAGGGTCGCCGAGAAGGGGATGGGGGCCACGCCGAGCATCGACTCGCCGATGCGGATGAACACCAGGATCAGCGGGATCTGGATCGGGTACATGAGCTGGTTCGTGATCTGGATGGCCGGATGGTTGAGCCGCAGGGCCACCGCCGCCGCCACGCACAGCAGCGTCGTGGTGCCGAAGATCGGGAACAGGCCCAGGGCGATGCCGAGGGCGACGCTGAGCGCGATCTTCTCCGGCGTGTGCCCTTGGCGCAGGAGGGCGCCCAGCCGCGCCGCGCGGGCACGGAAGTATCCCGACGAGGGAGACGGGGGCTCGACGTCCAGCATCTGGCTCATGGGGACCGGACCGGAGGGCCGCCTCACGATTATAAGCGACTTTTCGTCGTCGCGTTGCGTCTCAACCCGGCAGAGCGCGTCCTTGCCGGCGCGCGTCAGGAGGTGGGATGAGGCGCTGGGCTGGAGTCGGAATCGTCGCGTTGGCCGCGGCGGCGGCGGCGCTGGCGACGGTCCACGGCGGGGTGAGAGCGGACGATGAGGTCGATGCTCCCCGCGGGGTGGAGGTCGTCCGCTTCGCGGGCGGAGGTGCGCGCCTCGGAGTGGTGCTCGAGGACGTGCGCGCCGAGGATGTCGCACGCCTCAAGCTGGCGGAGGAGCGCGGCGCGTTCGTCAAGGAGGTCGTCAAGGGGTCGGCCGCGGAGAAGGCCGGGCTCAAGGACGGCGACGTCATCCTTTCGTATCAGGGCGAGCGGGTCGGCAGCGCCGCGCAGCTCCGGCGCCTGGTGCGGGAGACGCCGCCCGGCCGTCACGTCACGGTCGAAGCGAGCCGCGGGGGCGTCCCGCAGCGCCTGACCGCGAGCCTCGAGGCGAGCGACGATCACGAGCTCGCCTTCGGAGACGACTCCTTCCGATTCCACATGCCGGACTCCTTCCAGTTCAACGTGCCGGTTCCCCCGGTGCCGCCAGTGCCGCCCATCCCCCCCATGGACCAGATGTTCGGGGACGGCGATCGGGGCCGGCGGTTCCTGTTCCGCGACCGCATGGTCGAAGCGCGGCCCGGCCGGTTGGGCTTGTCGTACCAGGAGCTGTCGGGTCAGCTCGCCCGTTATTTCAAGGTCGAGGACGGGGCGCTGCTCGTGACCGAGGTGGAGAGCGACGGCCCGGCCGCGCGAGCCGGCCTGCGCGCGGGGGACGTGATCGTGAAGTTCAACGGAAAGGCGGTGACGGACGGCGACGACCTGCGGCGCACTCTGGGCGACGCGCCGTCGGGCACGGACGTGACGGTGACGGTGCAGCGCGACGGCCGCCCGCTGGACGTCAAGGTCACGCCGCGCGGGGAGCGCCGCGCCCGCTCGTCGCGGCCGACCACCTAGCGCGGCGGCGGCGCGGTCACGTCGGGCGGGACGAGCTGGTCTTCGAGCTCCAGGACCAGGAGCGTCCCGCCCACCGCCAGCGCCGGGGTGACGAGGACGTTGGCGAGAGGGACGATCAGCGTCAGCAATCCCGTGATTCCGAAGCCCAGGCTCTCCAGCTTCCAGTAGCGGTGCCAGGCCCGCCGCGCGGAGAAGTCGAGGCCGCGCCGCGCGAGCGCGGCGTCGGTCTGCTGGAAGGCCAGCGCGTAGGCGCCCCACGCCAGGCCCAGGGGCGGACCGATGATCGGCACCAGGCTCAGGAGGAACACGCCCGGCGCGGCGATCAGGAAGAAGAGCGTCCCCCGGAAGCTCTGGACGAGCTCCCACCTCAGTCCACGCGAGGTGTCGATCCTCTCCCCGCGGACCAGCGCGTCCACCTTCAGCGAGAGCCGCTCCAGCACGGGCGCGGAGAGCAGCAGGGCGGCGGCCAGGCCGACGACGAGGCCGGAGACCAGCGTCCCGATCCAGACCACCAGGGCCAGCGCGAAGCCGAGGGCGGGGCCGATCTTCTCCGGACCCGGTACGAGCGCCGTCTCGATCCGGTGCATCGAATAGAGCGCGGCCATGAGGCCGGCGGCGAGGCAGGCCATGGTCAGGATCGCGGGCAGGAGCGCGAGCGGCCACAGGCGGGGCCGGCGCAGGAGGAACCCGAATCCGGCCAGCACGTGCCAGGCCCCGGCCCCGAGTCGCTGGAGAGCGCTCGGGCGTGCGACGACGGCCGGCGGGAGGGCGCCCTCGGGGCGGAGGGCGGTGTCGTCGGTCACGTTGGCAGCGTACCAGAGTCGACGCGCGGCGCGCAGGGACGGCGGACACGCGCCACCGTCGGCGTGCCAGAATGGGCGGAGCAGCCCGGAGAGCGCCCTCATGAACGACGTCCTCAGCGTGATCCTCGGCGGCGGGCGGGGCTCCCGCCTGTTCCCGCTCACCGTGCAGCGCTCCAAACCCGCCGTTCCCATCGCGGGCAAGTACCGGCTGATCGACATCCCCATCAGCAACTGCCTGAACTCCGGGTTGCGGCGGATGTTCGTGCTCACGCAGTTCAATTCGGAGAGCCTGAACAAGCACATCAGCCTCACCTACAAGTTCGACCTGTTCTCGTCGGCGTTCGTGTCCATCCTGGCCGCCGAGCAGACGGAAGAGGATCCCGACTGGTACCAGGGCACCGCGGACGCGGTCCGGCAGAGCCTGCGCCATCTGGAGACCCATCGCTGGAAGGAGGCGCTGATCCTCTCCGGCGACCAGCTCTATCAGATGGACTATCGCAAGCTGATGGAGAGCCATCGCCGGCAGGTGGCGGACGTGACGGTGGCGGTGACGCCGGTGACCGCGGACCAGGCCCACGCCTTCGGGATCCTCAAGGTGAACAAGCAGGGCCGTATCGTCCACTTCGACGAGAAGCCACCCCGGGAGCGGCTGGACGGCCTCGTCTCCGAGGTGCCGGGGCTGGGGCAGACGTTCCTCGCTTCGATGGGGATCTACATGTTCGGCCGGGACCTGCTCGTGCGCACGGTGAGCGATCCGAAGCTGGTCGATTTCGGGCGGCACGTCATCCCGAAGCTGGTGCCGGAGGCACGCGTCCACGCCTACGTCTATCGCGGCTACTGGGAGGACGTGGGGACGATCCGGTCCTACTACGAGGCCAACCTCGCCCTCTGCCAGCCGGTGCCGCCCTTCGACTTCTACGACACCTCGCGCCCCGTCTTCTCGAATCCGCGGTTCCTGCCCGCCACCAAGATCGAGGGATGCACGATCGAGAACGCCCTCGTGGCCGAAGGCTCCATCATCGTGCAAGCGGACATCCGGCACGCCCTCATCGGCATCCGGGCCCGCATCGGCCGCGGGGTGCGCATCCAGGACAGCCTGATCCTGGGGGCGGACTACTACGAGACGGGCGAGGAGGTGCAGCGCGCGGCGGGGGCCGGCCGCCCGCCCATCGGCATCGGGGACGAGACGGTCATCCAGCGCGCGATCATCGACAAGAACGCGCGCATCGGGCGCGGAGTGCGCATCGCCAACGAAGCGGGCGTCCAGGAGGAGGACGGCCCCGGTTACTTCATCCGCGACGGTCTCGTGATCGTTCCCAAGAGTGCGGCCATCCCCGATGGAACGGTGATCTAGCACGTCACGGCGAGGATCTCCCCTTGCGGATCTCTTCGATCTTCCGATCCCGCTCGGAGGTGATGCGCTCGCGGTCGCGCCGATACTCCTGCTCGAGCTTCTCCAGGGCCTCGCGATCGGCGGCGCGCGCGCGCTGGGAGCGATGCATGATCTCGCGCTCGGCGAGGCGGGCTTCGCCGACCTTCCGCGCTTCGGCGATGGCGGCGCGCTGCTCGTCGGTGATGGGGCGATCGACGACTCCCTCCTCCTGGTCCTTCTTGCGCAGGCGGGCCATCGCGAGCTCGTAGGCGGACTTGGGGGCGTCTTGATCGGCCACGGGAACCTCCGCGCCTAGCTTACCGCGTCGGCTCACTCCCGCGGACGGTGCCTGCGCGCCGCCTTGTGGATCGCTCGCCAGCGCTGCTTCTGCTCGGCGCGGCCCCGCTCGTCCTGGCGGAGGGCGAGGTATCGCAGCTCGCGCTGGAGCTTGCGATAGCTCTCGAGCCGCGCGGGGCCGAGCGTGCCCTCGGCGGCGGCCCTGATGACCGCGCAACCCGGCTCGCCCTCGTGCGCGCAGTCCGCGAAGCGGCAGGACGCGGCCAGCCGGTCGACCTCCGCGAACGTGCCTTCCAGCGCGTCGGGCCCCGCCCAGAGCTGCAGCTCGCGCAGTCCCGGCGTGTCGATGAGGAGCGCCCCGACGGGAAGGCGCAGCAGCTCGCGATGGGTCGTGGTATGGCGGCCGCGCGCGTCCGAGGCGCGCACCGCCGCCGTGCGCTGGCGGTCCTCGCCGAGCAGCCGATTGACGAGCGTCGACTTCCCGACGCCGGAGGAGCCGATCAGCGCGGCCGTGCGGCCGGGAGCCAGGCCCCGCGCGAAGCCGTCCAGGCCTTCGCCCGTCGCGGCGCTGACCGCCCGCACGGACACCCCGGGGGCCACGTCCTCCGTGGCGCGCACCCGCGCTGCGACCTCGGCCGGCGCGAGCAGGTCGGCCTTGTTGAGGACGATCGCCGGCT
>WNFC01006816.1_pt1 | contig 28447 bp, 22 predicted proteins | sample 5400541 | NCBI WGS metagenome assembly WNFC01 (sample SAMN13153342, study PRJNA577476) | soil metagenome | isolation source: 120 cm saprolite under Douglas fir tree site 2 hole 2 replicate 1 | place: USA:California | collected 2015-04-18
ATCTGCATTCCGCTTCGCAAGCGGCAAGTGCAGTCTACTCGCGACCAGCAAACGCCGGTTCTCAGCGCCGCGTCTTCCGAGGCGACCGGAGTTCTTTATGTGGATTCGCGCTTCGCTTCGCGGGAGTTCTCCGGCGTGGGCCACGACATTCTGCGGGCCATCGCCACAGAGGCCGGGTCGTTGATCGAAAATGCCAGGCTGGTTCAGGCCGAGGAAGAGTCCCGGCGCTACCAGCAGGAATTGACCATTGCCGCTAGCATCCAGCAACGTCTGATGCAGGTGAAGATTCCCGAAGTGCCTTTTGCCACGCTTCGAGGGAGAAATCTGCCTTGCAAGGCGGTCGGAGGGGACTTTTACGATGCTGTGAATACAAAAGAAGGTCTCGCCGTGGTGCTGGCGGATGTGAGTGGCAAAGGAGTTTCAGCGGCGCTGCTCGCTTCCACCTTGCAGGGAATGATCATTTCGCAGTTAATTTCCGGCATGCCGCTGCTCGATGTGATTTCCGCCGTGAACCGTTTCTTCACCGAAAAGCTGGTGGGAGAAAAGTATGCCACGGTGTTGCTGGCTCGCCTTCGCAGTGACGGCGATCTGGAATATGTTAATTGCGGCCACGTGCAGCCGCTGCTGGTTTGCGGAGGAGAGGTCATCCGTCCGTCGCACGGCAATGTGCCGGTTGGCCTGCTGGCCGACGCGACGTTTGAGAGCGACCATTGCCAGCTTCATTCCGGTGATCGCTTCATTCTTGTAACGGATGGCGTAACGGAAGCGGAGAATGCCATGGGCGATTTCTTTGAAGATTTCAGGCTGGAAGCGGCGGCGATCAAAGCTCCCAACTATGAAGGGATTTTCTCAGCGGTCTCGGAGTTCTGCGCTGGGAATCCGTTGAACGACGATTGCACCGTGGTGGAGTTGATTTACTCGAGCCCCCCAGCTGAGGCCTAGAGTTGAGAAGACGTCCATACGCCGATTAAGTCACGGTCACTGTGTAGTCCGTTCCCTCCCAGCGATTTTCCTGCTCCCAATAAAAAGTGAAAATCACTTTGCTCCCAACGGGGAGCGACGCGGTCGGCAAATCGAGCGTGTAAATGCCGAGACCAGTGTCGCGGGTGTTCGTATCGTGCGAACTCTTCCAGTCGTCAATACTCCAATGCACCAGCGCGGAAGTAAGCAGCACGATACGGAGTTTCTTGTTGCGCGGCACGGATCGAGTCTTGTTGTTGAATCTCCAGCCAAAGACTTGCCTTACCGGTTTCTCCACCAGATATCTCTGCACCGTCTGCGGAGGCTGGTCGAAAATCTTGCCATCGCGCAGTGAGCGGCGCAACTTGATGTACTCGGAATGCGCCCACACCAACGGACACGCGGACCCCGTTGGCTTTCCGCGGAACAGTTCAAGCGCCGGAATATCGTCCGCGTCCCAAACTTGTTCGGGCAACAGGCGTCCGTTCCCGCTGGTGCAACTCTCAATCATGGAGAGCAAGACCTCGGCTTCTTTAGGCCGGCCTGCGGCCAGTTCATAGTGAGCTCGTTCGCCGGCGAGCAGCGGCCAGGGGCGGCCGATGCCGCTGCCGTCGAAGGCCGAGCCATCCTTATGCTCGCCGTAGCCGTCGCCGTTGTAGCGGTACCAGCAGGGGCCTTGCGGCAGTTGGACACGCAGCAGCGCGTCGATCACGCGAATGGTGTTGAGAATGCGCGGGTCGTCAGGCGCGCGCAATCCGAAGCGCACCAGCGCCAGCGAGTCCGGACTGACGATATGAAACGCACGATCCATATTTTGCCCGGGAGGCCGATTCTTTATGGGAACGAATCCTTGGGTTGGTGAGGCCGCGGCGTCATCCGTATCCGGCGGTGCGATGCGCACGTAGTAGCCTTCGACTCCGATCTGCTGCGCGAGGTCGCCGCCGGTGGCATAGACCCAGCGCTCGATATTGTCATTCCACGCATCGGCAGCATCGCGCATGGTGGAACTCGCATCACTGTGTCCCGTGAGCTCCGCAATTTCAGCCGCAGCCAGCAGTGCCGAGATTTCTGCCGCCAGCGTGAACGGAGAATAGCCTCCATCTTCTTCCCACCGATCCTGCTGGGTGACCGGTCCGTTGCGCAAAATAAAACTCGCGGCCTTGCGCACCATCGGCCACCATCGCTCCAGCTTGCCTAACCCATGCGCCGATTCGCGCCGCAGCAGATCAAGCAACAGGATGGGAAACGCCGTTTCATCCATCTGGACGCCGCTCCAGTAGGCGCGCCCATCCAGCCACAGATTTTGTGCCCAGTTGCCCGCGGCCTCCTGCGTGGACTCCAGGTAGCGCAGCACTCTGACTGCATCGTTCTCGGCACCCGCCGCCAGAAGCGCGCCCGCAGTTTCGACCAAATCCCGCGGCCACACCAAGTGATAGCCGCCCAAGTCTTCGTCGCCCTTATTGAATCCCCATGGAATGGATAGGCTGGCGATAATGCCGCCCAGAAAATCCTTGGACTCATGCGTGCGCAAGACGGCGGTCGATGCGCGGTATAAATCGCTTTCGCGTTGCGGTTGATCAAGTTTGAGCAGCGTGTCCTGCCAGTTCTTCCAATGCATCACATAATGTTTGCGGAGGTCGTCGTAATCCTCGAACAAACTGGAGCGGACTTGCTGTCCAGCCTCACTCCAGATGCCGCCGAAGCCGAGGGCCAACACGAACTCTCCTTTGCAGGCCGCGAGGTCGATCTCTCCCGTGCAGGCGATGTTGCCCTTTTCCGCGCGCTGGTATTCCCATTCCATCTGGAAATGCTCGGAAAGGTCCTGCCATCCGTCCGAGGTGCCCACAAATCCGACCGACATCTTTCTCCACGGCGCCGAGGAAGCAAGCGCCAGCGCAGTGCCATCGTGCTCAGCCAGAAACATGGACAGGCCTTTGTAGTCTCCAATCCATCCGGTATTGCCGTTGCCAAAATTGGCCAGATGCGGCGAAAGTAACGTATAGAGGCGATAGTCCGAAAGCCCTCCTTGCAACGGTTCGAAGCGAATCTTCTGCACCACGACATTGCGGTAAGGATCGGTGAATACCTCCTTGTGAATGCGGTATCGTCCGTTGATCTCGGTGTTGACCAGTTCAAACGCCGGGACGCCAGGCTCGAACGGCCGGTTCTCGAATGTGCAATGCCGCTTCTCCTCTGAGAAATAAGAACGGCCGTCGGTGACTAGGAAGCCGAGGTCTCGAGTGCAAGCCTGGTCGACGCGCGGGAAGTAGACTTCATTCAGAATGCCGTGACTCAGTGTGAACCAGACCTTGCTGTGCTGGTTTAACGCGGTACCCGCGCCGGTCTTGGCGCTTGAGGTCCAGCGAGGCGGAATCCCGGGCCAGCCGGGGGCGAAGCGGGGCGCAGAATCGTTCATGAGGTCTTCTTAGTGGTCGCCGGGAATGTTTGTCAACATAGTGTAAACATTGTTGGAACAGTATTGCCGCGTAGCCGGATGAGTGCATCCAACTGTGAAAGCGCGAAAACAGCGGTTGCGCTTCACGGCAGAGCAGTGATAATGGGTTCACTCGAAACTCGCATGGCAAGTACGATCCAATTTCGCACGCTCTTGATCTTCGGTATCGTAGCAGCCTTGTGCTCTCCGTTGGGGTTGAAGGCCGCGACTGACACCGGTGCGATTCCTGATTCCACTAAGAGTACGGCTCTGGACCGCGGATACCTCGGCCTCTACAACCTGGATTTCACCGGCGCACAGAAGGATTTTTCCGCATGGGAATCTCAACATCCTGAGGATCCTGTGGGGCCTGTCAGCGAGGCTGCTGGCTATCTTTTCTCGGAGTTCAACCGCCTGGGTGTGCTCGAGGCCCAGTTCTTTGAAAATGACACGGCGTTCAACGCACGCTCAAAACCTAGCCCGGATGCGGTAGTGCGAGCCAGGTTTCAGGCAGCGCTTGACCGCTCCCAGGCCCTGGCCCATACCCGCCTGAGCAAAGATGCCAGGGACCGTGACGCGTTATTTGCTCTGACCCTCGCATCAGGCTTGCAAGCGGACTACGCCGCACTCATCGAGAAGCGCAATCTTGCCTCCTTGCACTTCGCCAAAGAGGCTTCCGCCTGGGCACAGCAGCTTCTGGCAATTTGCAACGACTGTGCCGACGTGTTCGTGGCCACGGGATTCAGCAAATACATCATTGGCAGCATGTCGGCTCCAGTGCGCTGGCTGCTGCGGCTGGACGGATTGCCCGGCGACAAGAAGGCTGGTATCGCCGATCTGCAGATGACGGCGCAACATGGGCGTTACCTGGCGCCGTTTGCGCGTGTCCTGCTGGCGATTGCCTATGTGCGCGATAAAGATAAGCCCCGCGCGCTCGAACTCCTTACTTCGCTGCGCGCACAATTCCCCGACAACACTCTGTTCCCGCGTGAGATTACCCGTTTGCAAGCCGCACGTTAGACGGCAACCGCCTCGCCGGCCCATTCATCAGAAATTCACTCGTTTGTAACCGTCCTGTAACACAGCGCCCATAGAAAGAAGATATCCATTCTAAGGAGGAATCATCGAGCGATGCGCAGACTCACCCTGCTTTTATTGTGCGCTTTGGCAGCCCTGCCATTGGCGGCGCAGACTACGCTGAACGGAGCCGGGGCCACTTTCCCGTATCCGATGTATTCGAAGTGGTTCAGCGAATACCACAAGCTGCACCCTGACATTCAAATGAACTACCAATCCATTGGCAGCGGCGGCGGAATCCGCCAGGTAATTGCCGGGACGGTCGACTTCGGGGCCAGCGATGGTCCCATGACTGACGATCAGTTGAAAGAAGCCAAGCTCAAGATCCTCCACCTTCCGACTGTTATGGGAGCCGATGTTCCCGCCTACAACATCCCCGGTGTCACGGCTGAATTAAAGTTCACGCCCGAAGCGTTGGCCGGAATCTTCCTGGGCAGGATTACAAAGTGGAACGATAAAGCCATCGCCGGCGTTAACCCGGATGTGACTCTTCCCGACAAGGACATCATCGTCGTTCACCGTTCCGATGGCAGCGGGACTACCTACATCTGGACGGACTACCTTTCCAAGGTCAGCTCAGATTGGCAGAGCCAGGTCGGCAAAGGCACCTCGGTGAAGTGGCCGATCGGACTCGGCGGGAAAGGCAACGAAGGGGTGGCTGGAATGATTCGGCAGTTGCCGGGATCGATCGGCTATGTCGAGCTGATCTATGCCGTGCAAAACAAGATTCCCTACGGCCCCGTGAAGAACGCGGCAGGAAATTTTGTGAAAGCTTCTCTGGAAAGCGTTACGGCGGCGGCCGCTTCCTCTCCGAAAATGCCGCCGGATTTTCGCGTCTCCATTACGAATGCCCCCGGCAAAGACGCCTACCCCATTTCCAGCTTTACCTGGCTGCTGATTCCCGAGCGGTCGAAGGATGCGGCCAAAGGCAAAATTCTGGCTGACTTTTTGAACTGGATGGTGACCGACGGCCAGAAGATGACGGAGGCCCTCAGCTATGCGCCACTGCCGGAGGGCGTTGTCCAGAAGGAAAAAGAGGCGATTAAGCAGGTTCGGTAGATGAGTTCCGAGGGGCGCATCGGAAGGCGGTCCTCTTCCGCTTTCGATGCGCCATTTTTTCTGGCCTGATTAAACCCGTTACAAGAATAACCATCAATTATCGGTCCCTTATCCACTCTTCCATGATCTGTAGAGGGATGTTTTATACTGGTTGGGCTGAACAGATTCGCCGGCATCTGGCATCGTCCGAAAGAAAGTGTAATACCCTCGCGCATGGCTCGTCTTTCGCTGGACAATCCAGAGTATTACATCAACCGCGATACTTCCTGGCTCGCGTTCAACCGCCGTGTGCTCGAGGAGGCCGAAGATCAGGGCAATCCTGTTCTGGAGCGCTTGAAATTTCTTGCCATCTCGGCCAATAATCTCGACGAGTTTTTTGAGATTCGCGTGGCGGCCATGATGCAGCAAATCGAGGATGGTTACAACGAGGCTGGGCCCGATGGCCTCACGCTGGCTGACAAGCGCGACACTCTGGCGCGGCTCACTCACAAGTTCGTGGACGATCAGTACGAATGCTGGAACATGCTGCGTCCCGCGCTGGCGGAGCATGGCATTCGCGTTCTGGGCTTGCACGAGTTGGACGCCGAGGCTCGCCGTTTCGTCAACGAATACTGCGAAAAGGAATTGGATCCCCTACTCACGCCGGTAACGGTGGATCCCACGCATCCCTTTCCCCGCGTCATCAACAAAGCGCTGTGCCTCGGCTTGCTTTTACGCCGGCGGCGACGCTCCGCCCTTACTTATACGGGTGTAGTTTCCGTGCCTCGCGGCCTGCCGCGGTTAGTGCGGTTGCCGTCGGAGAACACCGCCGACTTCATTTTCCTCGCCGACCTGGTCGCACACCACGCCCAGAATATGTATCAGGGCTATGACATTGTTTCGTCCGCCCCATTCCGCGTCACCCGCAATAGCAATCTTTATCTGCAGGAGGAAGAGGCGCGCAATCTTCTCGAATCCGTCCGTGCGGAACTGCACAACCGGCGCAAAGGCGATGCCGTGCGAATGGAGATCGACGCCGACGCCGACCCCGAGATCGTCGAACGGCTGCGAACTGTATTCGAACTCGATCCCTGGCAGGTCTTTCCCGTGAACGGCCCGGTAAATCTCTCGCGACTGTTCAACGTGTACGAGCAGACCAAACGTCCCGATCTCAAGTACCGCAGTTTTGCGCCGCGCGAATTGCGGCTTACCGCCAAATCGCAGAATCTGTTCGAGGAACTGCGGCGGCACGACGTTTTGCTGCACCATCCCTACGACTCCTACGACGCGGTCGTCTCCTTCATCGAGTCGGCGGCGGAAGATGAGCAGGTCCTTTCAATCAAGCAGACGCTCTATCGCACCAACGAGCATTCCCTGATCGTCCCCTCGCTCATCGATGCGGCTTCGCGCAAGGAAGTCACAGCGGTAGTCGAGTTGAAAGCCCGCTTCGACGAAGCCTCGAACATCCGCTGGGCACGCGATCTCGAAGACGCAGGCGTCCAGGTATTTCACGGCTTGGTCGGCCTGAAGACCCATTGCAAACTGTCCTTGCTCGTCCGCCGCGATCCCGACGGGGTGCGCAGCTACGCGCACATCGGGACCGGCAACTACAACGCCACCACAGCCCGCATCTATACCGATCTCAGCCTGTTCACCGCGAATCCAGAGGTTACCCGCGCGGTGCATGACGTCTTCAGTTTTCTTACCGCCTATGCGGAGAATCCCAGCTACGATCCGTTGCTGGTGGCTCCGCTGGACCTGGCCGAAAAGATGATTTCTCTCATCGATCGCGAGGCCGAGCATGCGCGCCAGGGCCGCCCGGGACGCATCATTGCCAAGATGAACGCGCTGCTCGACAAGAACGCGGTGCGCGGTCTCAGCGATCGCATCCGTGTGCGCAGTATTGTCGGGCGCTTCCTGGAGCACAGCCGCATTTATTATTTCGGCAACGCTGGTGAAGAGGAAATTTATATCGGCAGTGCCGACTGGATGCCGCGCAATCTCTATGAGCGCGTCGAAGTGCTGGTGCCTCTGCGCGACGAATTTCTCCGGGAGCGCGTGCGCCGCGAGATTCTCGACGCTTACCTCGCCGACAACCGCAAGGCTCGTGTGCTGCTGCGTGACGCCACTTACATTCGTGCCTGGCAGCCAACGCACGGCAAGCGAAATCGCAAACCGCCGACCGGAACAGCCGCCTTCAGTGCGCAGGATTTTTTGATCAGCGTGGCGGAAGGTAAGCAGGCAGCAGGCTTTACCCTGCCGGAAGTCCCAGCACGAAAGCGCAAAGTTACCGCCGGAAGGAAAGAATAATTCGCAATGATCATTTATTTTCTGCGTCACGCCAGTGCCGGCGAACATCTCGTTAACCCAAAAAAAGACGAGAAGCGCGCCCTCGACAAAGAGGGCATCGAGCAGTGCGGCTATGTAGGCCGCGCACTGGCCGCAATCGAGGCGCAGGTGGATGTCATTATTTCCAGCCCCCTGAAGCGTGCCACTCAAACAGCGTCTCTGGTGGGCAACGAGATGGGTTACGAAGGCAAGCTGCAGATCGATACCGGCCTGCGCCCCCAGGCGACTCTTGCCGACTTCCGCCGCATGCTGGAAAAATATTCCCGCCAGGAATCGGTTATGGTCGTCGGGCACAATCCCAATCTCAGCCAGTTCCTAGGCACCGTCATTAGCGAATCTGGCTGCGAAGCTTCGGTCGAGCTGAAGAAGGGGGCGGTGGCCCGAGTCGATATGCGCCGCAGCTCGGGCACGCTGCAGTGGTGCCTTACGCCGAAAGCGCTGCGCACCCTCTACACCACCGCGGTGGAAAGTTCGCGCCCGAAAACTTCGCGGAAGTAAGCGGCGTCTTTCTCGATCGCCCACTGTTCCAGGTCCACTCCCATTCGTCGCCGCGGCACCAGCGTCAGCTTCACTTCCCCTGCTCTCTGGCTGACGCGAATCCTTTCGACGGCGCGGCTCCGGCCCAGGTTCAGGGAGCGCGCCAGCCGGAGCAGCAGAATCGCCTTTTGCACTCCTGCCCGATCCGCGGGATCAATCGATTTCATGGGGGGTTCCTCTATCGCCGGCCTCGACTTCCCCAGATAGCGGGCAATCGCCGCGATCATTCGGCGCTGCTGCGGCGTATAGCCCAGAATCTCCGAGTTCGAAATGATGTAATACGTGTGCCGGTGATGGCCGTTGCGGTTGAGGTAGTCTCCCACCTCGTAGAGCATCGCAGCCGCCGAAAGCCACTCGCGAAATTCGGGCGCCAGCCTGTGCACCGAACGGAGCGCGGAGAACAGGAACATCGCCGATTCGCGCACATCGAGCGCATGCTTCATATCCACGCGGTAATGGGCGACGGCCCTGCTGATCGATTCCCATCGTTCCGATTCAATCTGTTTTCCGGAGCGCGTGCTGCGGTCGTATTCCGCCGCCATCTGTGCCAGCAGGCCGTCGCGCAGGCCTAGCGGGGAATAGCGAAAGCCCTTAAGATGGCACCGCTCCAGCAGTTCGTTATAAACCACCGCTCCGGCGACAATAATTTCGGCTCGCCGTAGGCCAATGCCTTCAATCTTGCGCCGCTCGTCCACGGGCAGCCGTGCCAGTCGCTTGGCAATTCGCGTCATCTCCGCGGACGAGACCGCCAATCGTTGCCGGCTCCCGTTCTTCCGCAGATGGCTGGCTGTGGCCGCCAAAGCGGCAGCCGTTCCCGAGGTGGCAATCACACTTTTGACCCGGGCCGCCACAATGCGTCCCGCGATCCGATTTACTTCGCGCGCCACGAATCCTTGCAGCCGCTTAAGCTCGCCCTTGCGAGGCGGGTCGTGGCGCAGAAATTCATCGGTAAGACGGACTGCGCCCAGGGGTAAACTCACCGTGTCACGAATCTGCCCTTTCCCAGAAACCGTTAATTCGCAGCTTCCGCCTCCCAAATCCATCATCAGCGCGGGCGAGTTGTCTGTGCGCAAATTCGATACCAGCCCCAGATGAATGAGCCGCGCTTCTTCCAATCCGGAAATAATTTCGACCTTCCAGCCTGTGGCCGATCGCACCCACTCCAGGAACGCCTGCGAATTACGCGCATCACGCAACGCGCTGGTGGCCACAACCCGGACTGGGTCGGTGACCACCTGTTGCGTCGCGCGATGAAAGCGCCGCAACACCTTGACCGTCTCTGCCATCGACTCAGGGGTAAGAAAGCCAGAACGAAATACACCTTCGCCCAGACGCGTAACCTCGCGGTCTTCGTGAACAGGATGGAGGCGGCCGCGCGTGAGGCGCGCGATCTTGAGGCGAACGGAATTGGAACCGATATCAACCGCGGCAAAAGTCGGCATGAGGCAAGGCCAACAGTTTACATGTCCCATGCCGCTCGGTCATCAACTGCGCAAAGGTTTCCCGCATGCCGGATCGCCGGGAGGCGAGCCTGGCTTCGAACGTGACGAGGTCATCTGAGCGAGGGCGTCAAGAAGATGATGCGCGCAGTACGCACAACAAGCCCCCGCCTGCCGTGTGTTTTCCCGTTCACATTGGATGGTAAATTCGAACACCGCGAGGTTCGTGGAGCATAGCTCGCATTGGGCTCCACTGCTCCTCGCCAGGAACGTCATGGAATCTGGCATAAACGCCCCCACTGTGCCAGTTGACTAGACCGTGAAGTTGCCCGCTAGGACCCAGCGCACAACGAGGTGTGACTGGGATCACTAGAAATTTGAATCGACGGAAGTCCGGCGCTTACGCTGCCGAGGCTATTTCAAGGTTTGCTTTCGTTGGAGTTCGAATCCCAGCGCGGATTGGATGTTTGAGATCCGCGACCGGTTTGGCATGCTTCTGCGATAGCACTGCAACCGCATGCCGAAACTTTGCGCCCGTCACATTGTGCAGTTCCGCAACCAGCGATGACTCGCGCACCTCGCCCAGATGCTCACCGGCCGTCTGCGTCAGAGTGAGCCAGTCGTGCCAGTCACCCAACGCATCCTGTATGCGCTTAAGCCCGGCGATGAACTGTTCGGCTTCGGCGGAATCGGCGGCAAACTCTGCGGCATAACGCGCCCGCTTGGTCGCGATGCGGTACTGGTGCAGTAAAGCCTCTGTCATCGGACCATTGTCACGGTGGATCCGTTCCAGCATTCCTCTGGCGACCGCGAGGGGATCCCGGCTCGCTTCCGGCTTAAAGTCCTTGCGCGCGCGTTTCAGCCGTTTGCGAGCCTCGCGAACCGTATCGTCGTCGACCGCCTTCCGCAGCTTCTTTTCCTGCCGGCCGCGGAGTTCAATCAATTCGTTGATCAACTGAGACTTGCGCCGTGGTTCCCGGGGAATTTTAAAACTGCGCAAGGCGGCTAACTGCACGTCCAAATCGCGCACCTTACCCGCACGCTTGCGGATTCGGCCCAACAGCTTCAAAAGTTTTTTCTGGCTGCGGTCCATCTCTGGAGAGAGCTCGCCCAGCAGTATCTGCAGCCGGCGCGTGCCGATGCGCAGGCGGTGTACATTCTGCGCATCAGGCTTCGACGAAAGCTTCGTCAGATCCTGTTCAAGCTTGCGGAAAACCGCACGGCTGCGCGTGGGTCCGATTGACATAAAGAAAATCAAATCTGGGTGACGAAAATACAGGCTTGTCTGCGAAAACGCAATCCCTGAAAGCTTCGTCATTTTAACACCCTGTTAACAGGATTCTGGTAGGGTAATGCGATGGCCATTCCCTCCTTACCACGGCCTAATATGCGCGGTCCGCAACCCTTTGAATCCACGAAGGTTACTAACGTCCCCGCCGGGAGGAGGCGCGCCGCTTCTTTTTTTCGCGCAACCAGCGGCGAAACCGGCGACCGCGTTTTCAAGTTCGTCATGCTGCTGTGCGGCCTCGCTGTGCTGGCCACGCTCGGCGTGATTGTCTACCAGTTGGTTTTGCGCTCCGGACTCTCCTGGCATGCTTTCGGGTTTAAGTTCTTTGCCGGTCATGACTGGGATCCGGTCAACGAGCGCTTCGGTGCGATGCCTTTCATTTACGGCACCCTGGTCTCCTCGCTCCTCGCTTTACTGATTGCGGTGCCGCTGGCCATCGGAGTTGCCGTCTTCACCACAGAAATGTGTCCCGTGGCGTTGCGCGGCCCGCTCTCGTTTTTCGTGGAGTTGCTGGCCGCGATTCCGAGCGTGGTCTACGGACTCTGGGCAATCTTCGTGCTGGTACCGATCCTCAGCGGCTACATCGAGCCCTTCTTGTCCAGGACGCTGGGCTGGACGGGCTTATTTGTCGGCCCGCCCTACGGCATCAGCATGCTGGCGGCAGGAATCATCCTGGCCATCATGATCATCCCGATAATTTCTTCCATCACACGCGAAGTTCTGATGGTCGTACCCCAGCACCAGCGCGAGGCCGCGCTTGCCCTGGGCGCCACGCGTTGGGAAATGATTCGCATCGGCGTACTGCGAAATGCGCGCGCTGGAATCATGGGCGGAATTATTCTTGGCCTGGGTCGCGCCTTGGGAGAAACCATGGCTGTCACCATGGTCATCGGAAACCGGCCGGAGATTGCGAAATCCCTATTTGCTCCCGGCTACACCATGGCCAGCGTGCTGGCTAACGAATTCAGCGAGGCGACGGGGGACGTGTATCTCTCGGCCCTGATTGAAATTGGTCTGGCACTATTTCTGGTTACGATTGTGGTCAACGCGTTAGCGCGATTGCTGGTCTGGACAGTCACCCGCGGCCAGCCTGCGAGGGCCAATGCCTGAAATCTCCGCTCCCGCGCGCCAACCTGTAGCTCCCGTCGCACTCCGGCGCCGTCTCACCGATCACTTCATGACGGGCGTGGCCGTGCTCACAGTCATTCTCGTCCTGGTTCCGCTGTTTGCGATATTCGCCTACCTCGTCTACCGTGGCGTCGGATCGATCAACTGGGCCTTTCTCACGCAAACCCCGAAGCCGGTGGGTGAAGCTGGCGGCGGAATGGCAAACGCTATCGTCGGCTCCGCCTTCATTCTCGCCCTGGCCAGCGTTCTCGGGGTGCCCGTGGGCGTGGGCGCGGGCATTTACCTTGCGGAGTTCGGCCGCAACCGCTTTGGCGACGTCATTCGCTTCACCGCTGACGTACTGAACGGAGTACCTTCGATCGTGGTCGGCATCGTGGCTTATTCCATTGTCGTGCTGTCGCAGAAGCACTTCTCCGCCTTGGCTGGCGGAGTGGCTCTGGCCATCATGATGATCCCGACCATTACGCGCACCACCGAGGAAATGCTCCTGCTGGTGCCGCAAGCTTTGCGCGAAGCGGCGTACGGACTAGGCGTTCCGCGCTGGCGCACAACCATCTCCATTACCCTGCGCACCGCCACTTCCGGCGTCATCACCGGAATTATGTTGGCCTTCGCCCGGGTTGCCGGCGAGACCGCGCCCTTGCTCTTCACCGCGTTCGGCAATCAATTCTGGAATTTGCGAGTCAACCAGCCCACAGCCGCGCTTCCGCTGCAGATTTTCAATTACGCCATCTCTCCCTATGACGAATGGCATCGGCAGGCCTGGGCGGGCGCGCTGGTCCTGATTATTCTCATCGTCACGGCGGTCGCGGCCGTGCGCTTCGCCGTTCGCCGTGGTACCTTCGGAGCGGCATAGCCTATGGGCGTCGGAATCAAAGTCGAAAACCTGAATGCCTGGTACGGCAAGACTCAGGCGTTGTACGACATTCGCATAGTGGTGGCTGCAAACCACGCTACGGCGCTGATAGGTCCTTCTGGCTGCGGCAAGTCGACGTTCATCCGCTGCCTGAACCGCATGCACGAAACCATTCCTGAAGCCCGCGTCACGGGCAGCGTCCGTATCGGCGACATTGATGCCTACAACGGCACCTCGTCCACCCAACTTCGCCGCCAGGTTGGAATGGTTTTTCAAAAAGCAAATCCGTTCCCCACCATGTCGATCTACGACAATGTCGCCTCCGGCCTCAAGCTGAACGGTTTTCGCGACCGCCGCAAGCTCGACGAGATCGTGCACCAATCTCTCGACTCCGCCGCGCTCTGGGACGAAGTAAAGGATCAACTCCACAAAAAATCTGGCGCCAGCCTTTCCGGCGGCCAGCAGCAACGCCTTTGCATCGCCCGCGCCCTCGCGGTTGAGCCCGAAGTCTTGCTTATGGATGAACCCTGCTCCGCGCTCGATCCCATCTCCACCGGCAAGATCGAAGAGTTGATCTTCCAACTCAAAGAGCGGTATACGATAGTGATTGTGACTCACAACATGCAGCAGGCGGCGCGCGTTGCCGAGTTTACCGGGTTCTTCCTGCTGGGCAAGATGATCGAATTCGACAAGACGGAAAAAATCTTTACCAAGCCATCTGACAAAAAGACGGAAGACTACATCACAGGCAGATTCGGTTAAGAAAGATTTTGTTAAGATAGATTTGGATAAGGCAGATTTAGATAAGAAAGGTTAGAGAATGCGCACGCGCTTTCAGCAGGGCCTCGACGATCTGCGGCAGAAATTGCTCCGCATGGGCGGACTCGCCGAACAGGCGGTCGATCGTGCTCGCCAGGCCTACATCGATCGCGACCTCGCCCGTTGCCAGATGATTCTCGAGGGCGAGGGCCTCATCAACACCTCGGAACGCGAGATCGACGAGGCCGCCTTCGATTTGCTCGCCATGCAGCAGCCCATGGCCGTTGATTTGCGCTTCATCCTCGCTGTCACCAAAATCAACTCTGATCTTGAGCGTGTCGGCGACCAGGCCGTAAACATTGCCGAGCGCGTGATGGACATGGTCGATCTTCCCGCCGCCGATCTGCCCGTAGACATCGGCCGCATGGGCGCCGCCGTCAGCGCCATGGTCCGCCGGTCGCTCGAAGCGTTCATTGAAGGCAAAGCCGAACTGGCCCAGGCCGTCCTCGAAATGGACAATGTCGTCGATCGCATGAAGGATGATGCCTTCATCCAACTCGTCAAGACGATGAACCAGCGTCCTGAAGTCGTGCGGCAATCCCTCGACGCGCTCCTCATAGCGCGCAATCTGGAGCGCGTTGCCGACCACGCCACCAACATCGCCGAGGACGTAATCTTCTGGGTGCAAGGCGCCGACGTCCGCCACAACGTCAGCACCGAAGAGCATCCCGCGCCTGCGCCCGGTCACTGATTTGTTTTGTCATCCTGAGCGTAACGGAGTGATTCGCGAAGCGAATTATTCCCCGGAGTCGAAGGATCCCTTGCACGCGTGCGCCGACACCGGCCCCGCAAGGAGTTTATACCAATCCGTTCCGTGTGTTGGTCGCATCTCCTTTGACCGTAACTTCCCGGCTGAATTACTCTCATCTCTCTTTATTCTTGGTGCGGAGGCCCCGTGACCCGATTCTCCCGCGTTTTCCTGATCGCACTCCTCGCGGTTCCGATTGCGCTTCCCGCACAGGATTCCCACCCTGGCGGTTCCTCGATTTCGCTCCCCACCAGTAAGACGCTAACCATCCCCGCACCCGGCCGCATCACCAGCACCAATAGTTTTCCCGCCACCCTCGCTTTAAGCCCGGACGGCCATTACGCCGCCTTATTGAACAACGGCTATGGAACACAAGAAACTCTGGCCACGCAGTCGATCGCAGTTCTGGATCTAAAGACCAACCACCTCTCCGATTATCCTGACAAGCGCTTCGGCGACGAAAGCCACCAAAGTTACTTCCTCGGTCTGGTCTTCTCCTCCGACGGAAAGCATCTCTACGCGTCTGTCGGCTCAATCACTGATCCCACTGGCCAGAAGCCGGGAGACACGGGCAACGGAATCGCAGTCTATGGCTTCTCCGATGGCAAGGTCGCACCCGAGCGATTCATCGCCATTGCACCGCAGCCGCTCGCAGCCGGGAAGAACGTCGCAATCGCTTTGCAGAAAACTCCGACAGGAACGGCGATTCCGTATCCCGCAGGACTGGCGCTCGTTTCAGCCGGAGGCCACGACCGCCTCCTGGTAGCGAACAATCTTTCCGACAACGCCGTGCTGCTCGATGTTGCAACCGGCAAGGTCTTGCAGCGCTTCGACCTGAGCACCAGTGATCTCGTCCCATCCTCGTTCCCCTACACCTGCGTAGCCGCGCGCGACGCCCGCCGCGCCTGGTGCAGCCTGTGGAACGCATCGCGAGTTGCGGAACTCGATCTCACCAGCGGGAAGGTCGCGCGCTGGATCATGCTGAAACAACCGGAAGATCCGCTCGCTCCAGGATCGCATCCCACGGCGATGCTCCTAAGTCCGGACCAGTTGTTCTTGTTCGTCGCGATGTCCAATTCCGATGAGATTGCAGAGATTTTCACGGAGGATGGAACTACATCGCCGCGTGTGTTTGAAACTCGCGACGATGCACAGAAATATCCCGGCGCGTTTCCCACCGCGCTAGCCATGAGCGCGGACGGCAAGCTGCTGTTCGCTGCCGACTCTTCGCTGGACGCAATTGCAGTCTTTCTCTCCGGACAGCTGAAATCCGCACCTCAGGGCTTCATCCCCACCGACTGGTACCCCAGCGCCGTCGCCGTTCAAGGCGACGATCTCCTCATCGCCACCGCCAAAGGCCAAAGCACAGGTCCAAACAAAGGTATGGGCAAGACCGCATATGAAATCAAACACCACGGCCAGCACGACAACCTGCTGCACCAGGACCCGGGAACGATCCAGTTCGCCGCCGGCAAAAATCCCATCAAGCACGTGATCTATGTGATCAAGGAGAACCGCACCTATGACCAGGTGCTTGGCGATTTGAAATCCGGTGACGGCGACCCCTCCCTCACTCTCTACGGCGCCGACATCACACCCAACCAGCACAAACTCGCATTGCAATTCGGAGTGCTCGACAATTTTTACGACAGCGGGGAGGTTTCCGGCGACGGCCATCTCTGGTCCACCGCCGCCATCACCAGCGACTACAACGAAAAGACGTGGCAGATCGCCTACCGCGGCCACGAACGAACCTATGACTTTGGCGGCGCAGTCGCCGATGAAATCCCGCTCGAGCACAACCAGCCCGACATTGACGATCCTTCCACCGGCTTTCTCTGGGATAACGTCGCCCACCATGGACTCACCTACCGCGACTACGGCGAATTCGTTAGCGCTGAGTGGTGTAACAAAATCCGCAAAGCCTCCTCCCCTAAGCAGGGAACCCCTTCCGCCCGGGAAGCCGCGTGTCCGCGTAGCGAAGTTCACAAGGGAGAGCCTCTGGCGCCCAATGTCGGCGACCCGCACGCCGGTCCCAGCCCGTGGCCCTGGGCAGTCCCTCTGTTCAAGCAGGTCAAACCCACGAAAGCGGTGTTGCGCGATCACTTCGACCCGCTGTTTCCAGATTTCAATACCGACTATCCCGATCAGCTTCGCGCCGACGAATTTCTAAACGAGTTCGCCGCCTACGCTCGCGCCCGCGTAGCCAATGAGAGTCCCGAGTTCCAACTGCCCGCCTTCGTTCTGCTCTATCTCCCCGACGATCACACCGGCGGCACCCGCCCCGGACGCCCCCGGCCCGAAGCCTCTGTAGCCGACAACGATCTTGCTCTCGGACGCGTCGTCGATGCCGTCTCCCACAGTCCATACTGGGATGACACCGCGATATTTATTCTCGAAGACGACGCCCAAAACGGCGCGGACCACGTCGACGCACATCGCTCCATCGCCTTCGTCGTCAGCAAATATTCACCCGGCACGGTGACTGAGCCCTACGTCGATCACCGCTTCTACACCACGGTCAACATGATTCACACCATGGAGATGCTTCTTGGCCTGCCTCCCATGAATCAGAACGACGCCTACGCCCCCGCCATGGGACCAATGTTCTCGGGTAAGGGCGACCAGCCCGCCTTCCAGGCCGACTACCGCAACCTCAAGAACGGCCTGATTTATGAAACGAACAAACGCAACGCTCGCGGCGCATCCGAATCCGCAAAGATGGATTTCTCCCGCCCCGACGCCGCCGGTGCTGCGCGCCTGAACGAAGTTCTCTGGCGCGACCAGAAAGGCGACACGCCCGTGCCAGTGCCCAACCACTCTGTCTTTCCGGCAGGAGGAGATTAGAACCGGGCGGACTCGGATGCTCATAGAGATCGGACATGTGGAGGCGATCTTCCGGTATCCCGTGAAGTCCATCCGCGGCGAACGACTCGAGCTCGCCGACTTGGGCTGGTACGGCCTCGATGGTGACAGACGCCTGGCATTCCGCCGGATGGATGACCGCAGCGGGATGCCGTGGCTGACAGCAAGCAAGCTTCCCGACCTGCTCCTGTTTGCGCCGCAGCGCCGCGAAGACCTTGCTCAGGGAGACCTTCCTACGCATATTCACACGCCAGATGGCGAAGAGATGCCTGTCTTCGGGGAGGCCTTGGCCACGGAGGTCGGACGCCGGTACGGGGCTCCCGTGCAGATGATGCAGTTGAGGCATGGCATCTTCGATGAAGCGAGCATCTCTGTGATCGCCCTCGATACGGTGGGCGAGATCGGACGACTCGCAGGGCGGAGCCTGGACGTGCGACGATTTCGCCCGAATGTTGTAGTTCGTTTACTGCGATCGGGTCCCTTCCAGGAGGACGAGTGGTTGGGTGGTGTGCTTTCATTCGGCGAGGGGGACGACGCCCCCGCCATTACCGTCACGATGCGCGACGTCCGCTGCTCGATGGTGAACCTTGATCCCGATTCGGCTAGTCCTGCGCCAGAAGTGCTGAAAGCGATCGTTCGTGCGCACCAGAACACTGCGGGAATCTACGCCGCCGTCACTCGCACTGGTCAACTGGCGGTCGGACAGACCATACTCCTCCGTGCGGCGACCGAGAAAAAGGAACGTGGGTGAGCGAAACACAATGTCCCGGAACGCCGCCCAACCCGCCGTTGGATCGCTTCGCGGGAAAAGCTTCTTTCCTAATGCTTGGTCAGTCAGGTTATTACCCACTATTCCCTTGACTCCAATTCTCAAACCTGAGACCCTATCTCTGTAGGTAATGGCTCTTTGAAATCAGAATAGCAATGATAACTCTCGCAAATGCAATATTTTGCAGGAGGTCCGTTGATTCCAAGCCACTTAGCCGAAGCGAAATCGCCTAAGTCATTTGAATGCAATATTTTACGAGCAAGTTCTTTGTTTCCAATATTTTAGCCATATTCGACCCATACCCGAGACTCGTAACTCGCTGATTCCAGATATTTTAGCCAGTTCGATCCGTATTTTTTTTATCTTGGATCTCGGCCCGATCTGATCCTCGGCAATGGAACTCCAAGGCATCCCGCCACTCCGCTGAGATTCTTTGAAACCTACCCTGCAACCTGTTAGACTCCATGTAGCTTGTAGGCTACATGCCTCACCGACGTCGAGGTAAAGCTTCGTGCAGGCGCGCCCGAGAAACGTAGAGGTCTATGAGTCATCGTCGGGGACAGCTCCTTTTGATGATTGGATGCGCGATCTCAAGGATCCAGTGGGGAGGGCGGCCATTGACGCCAAAGTCGCTCTGCTGCGCCGGGGATCGCTGGGGAACTATCGCGATGTCGGAGACGGTTTGATCGAACTGAAAGTAAACGCGGGACCAGGCTACCGGGTCTACATCGCCGCCGACGGAAGGAACTCGCTGATTCTGTGCGCAGGCAGAAAGAACACGCAGAAGCAGGACATCAAGGCCGCCAAGCGATACTGGAACGACTATACGGTCAGGGGATAGCGATGCCACGATCACGACCATACAAAATCGGGTTGAATGAACGGCTAAGAGATCCAGAGCACGTTGCCGCATATCTGAATGCCGCGGCGAGGGAATCCCAAGACGTGTTCATGTTGGCTCTGCGGGATGTGGCAGAGGCTCACAAGATCGGCAGAGTGGCGGTTGCAGCGGGCGTAAACCGAGAGACGCTATACCGGACGCTTTCTGCACGCGGGAACCCAACGTTCACGACTCTGGAAAGCATTCTTGAAGCGGTCGGGGTTGAACTCCACTATCGTGCGCGCGCAAAACGCAAACGCGCCGCGCTGGCCAGCGGCTAGCGCCTCCGCTCCTGCGGCTTTACACTAAAGATGTGAAGATTGCGCTCGGCCAAATCAACCCCACGGTCGGAGATTTCTCCGGCAACGCCGTCAAGCACATCGACTTCGCGAGACGCGCACAATCGAGCGGCGCAGGGCTGATCCTGTTTCCCGAGTTGTCCGTCTGCGGTTACCCGCCCCGCGATCTGGTCGAGCGACCATCCTTCGTCGCCCGCAATCGCGAAACCGTCGAGAAGATTGCCGCCGAGACGCGCGGCATCGCCGTCATCTGTGGTTTAGTCACGCCCGCGCACTCCGAAACCGGCAAGTCCGTGATGAACTCTGCCGCGCTCCTGCAAGACGGCAAGATCGCCTTCCTGCAATCGAAGATGCTTCTGCCTACCTACGACGTCTTCGACGAAATGCGCAACTTCGCGCCGGCCAAAAGTCAAAGCCTGTTCCCCTTCTGCGGCAATCAAGTCGCGCTTACCATTTGCGAAGACGCCTGGAACGACAAGCTCTTCTGGCCCAAGCGCCTGTACACCGTCGATCCCATCGATACTCTGATCCGCGCCGGCGGAAACTTCGTACTTAATATTTCCGCTTCTCCTTTCTGGATCGGCAAGCGCGAGTTGCGCCGTGACATGCTGGCATCGATTGCCCGCCAGCACAAAGTTCCAGTCGCCATGGTCAATCAAGTTGGAGGCAATGACAGCCTCCTGTTCGACGGTTCCAGCATCGTTCTCAACCCGGAAGGAAACATCATCGCGCAGGGTCGATCGTTCGAGGAAGACTTGATCTACTTTGATTCCAAAACTCTAACTGGAGATCTTCACGAGCAGGTGGAAGGAGATGACGCCAGCGTGTATGCCGCGCTGGTCCTCGGCACGCGCGACTATATGCGCAAGTGCGGGTTTCAGAAAGCGATCGTCGGCCTGAGCGGAGGGATCGATTCGGCGCTCACCGCCGTCATCGCAGCCGACGCCATCGGCCCGGAAAACGTGATCGGCGTCGGCATGCCCGGGCCGTATTCTTCGCCGGGATCAATCGACGACGCCCGCGCGCTGGCGAACAATCTAGCCATTCGCTTCGAGTTGCTCCCGATCAACTCCGCAGTGGAAGCGTACCGGCAAACTTTGCAGAATGTCTTCGCGGGAAGAAAGGAAGACGTTACCGAGGAGAACATTCAGTCGCGCGCCCGGGGCACGATGCTGATGGCGCTCTCCAACAAGTTCGGCGCGATCGTGCTTTCCACCGGCAACAAAAGCGAGCTGGGCGTGGGCTACTGTACACTTTACGGTGATATGGTGGGCGGTCTCGCAGTCATCTCAGATGTTCCGAAAACGCTGGTATACCGGCTTAGTCACTACGCGAATTCGCGCCGCGAGTTAATTCCGCAGGCCACGCTGGAGAAGCCACCCTCCGCGGAGTTGCGGCCCGACCAGAAGGACAGCGACTCCCTGCCGCCCTACGAGATTCTTGACGCCGTCCTCGAAGACTACGTAGAGGATGCGCACTCTGCCGAGCGCATTGCAGCCGATCATGGATTCGATATCGAAGTTGTAAAGCGGGTGGTAAGAATGGTGGATCGCGCCGAATACAAGCGCCAGCAGGCCGCCCCAGGTATCAAGATTTCTCCTAAGGCCTTCGGCTACGGGCGCCGTTTTCCCATCGCCGCCAAGAGCGAGGTTTGAACGAGATTGGCTCAGAGTTTACTCATAAATCCCAGCTTGTCTTTTCTATGCCATTTGAATCGAAAGGGAAACCATGCGCGATTGTTTTAATCTGATTCTTATTCTTGTGCTGACATGCACTTTTTCCGCAGCGCAAAACTCTCCGAGCGCGAAGGCGGCGGAAAAACCCACCTCAGGAGCGGCCGCGAATCTTCCCTCCGAAGCCACGGTTGACTCGTTCATGCAGCAGACCTTCGGCTACGAGTCGGAGGTAAGCTGGAAGATCTCCAGCATCAAGCCGGCGCCGGTGGCGGGACTCGCCCAAGTCGATGTGGTTCTGGCCAGCCCCCAAGGCCAGCAGCTCACCCGTTTCTATGTGACGGGGGATGGCGAACACGCCGTGGTTGGCGACATCATTCCATTCGGAGCCAAGCCGTTCGATCCAGCGAAGAAGACGCTGGAGAAAGGCATTACCGGCCCCTCGCGCGGGCCGAAGAATGCACCAGTCACAATCGTCGAGTTCGGCGACCTGCAATGTCCTGCGTGCAAGGCTGCGCAGCCGGCAATCGAGGGTCTCATCGCCTCTGAACCTGACGCGCGTTTTGTCTTTCAGAACTTTCCCCTGGAGATGCACAATTGGGCGGCAAAGGGCGCCGCTTACGCCGACTGCGTTGCGCAAGCTTCGAACGATGCATTCTGGAAGTTCATTGCCAAAACCTACGAGACTCAGTCCGATATCACCGCCGAAAATGCCGACGAGAAGCTGACTGCGCTGGCCGAGGGCGCGGGGGTGAAGGGCGCGGACATCGCGGCGTGCGCTGCGACTCCGGTAACCAAAGCTCATGTGGATGCTTCGCTGGCCCTGGGGAAGTCAGTGAACGTAACGGGTACGCCGACTCTCTTCATCAACGGGCGGAGCATCGGAAATGTGAGTCAGGTGCCGGCCGCCAGTCTGAAGGGGCTCGTGGACTTCGCTGCGAAGCAAGGAAAGTGAGCGGCTTCGTTACTTCTCACTCACCCAGATCTCATCGGTGGCATGGTCGCGGTTGGATACGACGTGCGGCGTGATCATGATGAGCAGTTCGTCGTCGTCTTTGGTGAGTGTGTTGTTGACCATGGCTTGATTGAGGCCGGGAATGAATCCCAGCCCCGGAAGCCCACTCATCGATCGCTGATCGTTGCTGGAGATTTCTCCAGCAACGACGGCCGGTTCACCATCGCGAAGACGGATGCTGCCTTTGTATTCCTTGTTGGAAATCACCGGAACACCGTTGGCGCTTTGCCCAGTCAGGGAGCGCACCTGCAATTCGAGCGTCATGCTAACTTCGCCGTTGCCGTGGATCACCGGCTTTGCCTTGAGGTTTAATCCCAAGTCTTCATAACTGACGGATGGAAACGGTGGGACGTAAGTCTGATTGCCAAGCACCGCCGAAATCTGCGGCGAGTTGAAGATGGGAGCGTAGGAAGCATTCAGAATGGGATAGCGGGTCCCCAGATGGAAGGTGACTTCATTGCCCTGTGCGGCGCGCACGGTGATGTGATCGAGCGTTCGTGACCACGACTCATTCAGTGAAAGGGCGGCGGCGAGCTGATCCAGACTGAGTCCAGAGAAGGTGAGGCCGCCACCGAAGGTGGCCAAGGGCTGGCTGAAAATGGAATTCTGCTGTCCCTGCAGTTGCGCCAGAAGAGCCGACAAACTCGAACTGCCTGCCTGATTAATGCCGCCGGAGGCAATCAGTTGGTTGATCAGCGACTGGATGCTCTGTCCCCCCAATAACCCTAAGGCCGCCACCGGAATGTTGTACAGGTTGAAAGTATCGGGAATGTGCAGTCCAATGTTTCGCGTGAGTTTGTGGCTGATCTGGAAGACGCGAATATCGAACATCACTTGCGGGCGCTCGCTGGTCAACTGCCGCAACAGCGTCGCGCACGCCCGTAACATGGGCTGCGGCGCGCGCGCCTCCAGCGTTCCGCCTTGCCCAGTGCTGATCTTCTGGAAGTCGCAGATGTTGCGCATGGACGTGACCATCTCGGTAACTTCTTGCGGAGTGGTCGCTCCGGGAACGGCAAACGTGCCGAGCGACATGCGGTCAAACTGCTTGTGATTTTCCGTTGTGTCAGCCGCGAGCAGCAACTGGTGGGCATCCAGAGGCGTCCACATGGTCTTAGTGACGCGGCATGCCAGGCCGAGTGCCGTGAAGAAGTCAACATCATCGACGTAGAAGCGCACGGTCTTGGCTGCGACCGAATCGTCAAATTCAGGATTCACGCCATAGGCTGAGGCCAGCTCAGTAAAGAGTCCCCGAATATCTCCGCGGTAGTGAAACGTAGCCCGCTCGCTCTTGGGCTCAAGATGAATCTCACTGGAGTCGGCCAGCGAGGCGGTCATCCCGGCGAGGACTGGAGCCGCCGGATCGCGCATCGCTTCCTCAAGCCGCTGTTGCGTGTAGGAATTTTCCGTATCAAGCGCGAGGGCGGCACGGTATTCCGCCGCAGCCCGTTCTCGCTGCGCCTCGGCCAGAAGTGCATCACCACGCTCGGTATGCTGAAAGACCAACTGCGCCTTCGTAACTTCGCGCGCCGACAGGAACAAGACGTCCTGCGGAACTAACCGGGAAGCATCATTGAACTGGACGAGAGCCTCTTCCAGCTGTCCATGATTGCCCAATTTCAAGCCATGGGTGTAGGCGTTGTGGGCTTGTTTCAGATCTTTCTTCGAGGCAATGCAGTTGATGCCGCCGGGCACACCATTACCGCAGGAAATAGACGGCGCGTCGGTGGCGGAATTGCTCCCGGCAAACGCGGGAAGGCCATGCAAGGTTGCCAGAAGACAAATTGCGGGAATGGACAGCGCGCGACGCATTGGCGTTGATTTTAACCTGCCGCTTGCTCAGTACAGAGGGCTATTAGTGCAGGGTACCTTTGGGTTCAACCGGAGCTTCGTATTTAAGGACAGCATCGTGAGAACGCCGAAAGGTCGCCCTCTTGCAGGATACAGACGTCGCTCAGCGTCAGGAGCTCGATATCTTGCATCTCGACGCTTTGCCGGTACTCTCGTAGTCAATCATCACCGTGCACAGCCGGACGTCGCTCGTGGCGGCCTTCGGCTTTAACTTGACAGCCCTGCCGGGACGAAGCAACCTTGGGGCTGCGGGGTCGCATCAGTATTCCGCCCGGTGAATGCAATCCGACCCTCGAATGCAAGTTGGTTCTTGCGAGGGGCAAACAAGGAGAAATCTATGAATCGCCTTCTGCGGATACTTCCAGCGACGTTAGTGTTGATCTCGATCAGTGCTTTTGCTGATTCGATAACCTACACCAACCTGAATGTAAGTTTCAATGTCTCTCCTAACGACGGAAGCGGCGGCAATATGGGGGGGCGGATATCTGGCCCGGGAGTAAACCTGCTTGCGGGAGGAGGAACTCCGTTCTCGTGGTTCAATGACATCGAGGGGGTTGCTCCCGGCTCCGTGGGGGGCGGGGGAACGACCATTTTTTTCGAGGACGCGTTCGGAACGATCGGTTCGCAGTCTTACCAGGGCGGCGATCTCGGGCTGGGGGAGGTATCTTTCGACGCCGGTTCTTTCACATTTCCCACCAACGGAAAGGACTTCACCGTCACAGTTCCCGCCTCCATCGGCTTGATCAACGGAACCATCTTTACACAATGCGGGGAGAACGGATGCCCCACGTTTACATTAGCAACCAATTCGGGCGAGCTGACGTTGTCGTTCTTTTACGCGAATGGACTTTACTATGGGAGTTCGGGATCTTTCACCACCACTCCCGAGCCCGGCACCCTTGGACTGGTGGCGATTGGTCTTGGCGCTGTCACCTGGTTCAGGTGCAAGCAGACCCAGGCAACCCGGGCCGACTGTTTGAGTCCGGCCAAGGTTAGCCACGACACGATTGCTTGAGGCGTTTGGGATGTCAACTTAGCATCAGGCGTTCGATGTCCCGTGCCTTGCCGGTCTCCTCGTCGCAGTCAATTACCACGGCGCATAGCCGGACGTCGCTGGTTGCCGGCTCAAAGCGTACCGGCATGCCGTTCAGGAACTTGCCCACCACCAGTTCTTTCTTCACGCCAATCACACCATCATAGGGACCGGTCATGCCAACATCAGTGACGTAAGCCGTGCCCTTGGGCAGAATGCGCTCATCGGCAGTGGGCACATGCGTGTGCGTGCCTACCACTGCAGTGACGCGGCCATCGAGATACCATCCTAGAGAAATTTTTTCGGAGGTCGCCTCGGCATGGAAGTCCACAAAAATAATCCTGGCCTCAATTTTCTGCAAAAGCTGATCGGCGGTGCGAAATGGATCATCGTTTGACGCCATGAAAACTCGCCCCTGCAGGTTGATTACGGCGTAAGGAACTTTTGCTTTGTGGCCTTGATACAAGCCCCAGCCGGGCATGTCCGCGGGATAGTTCGCGGGACGAAGCAAGCGCCGTTGCGGACCATGGCCATTGCCTTCGACCATCTGCATGTAGTCGACGATTTCGCGCTTGTCCCAGACGTGGTTGCCGGTGGTAATCACGTCGATATTCAGTTCGAACAGTTCCTCTGCCAGAGCGGGGGTGATTCCAAATCCCGCCGCCGAGTTCTCGCCATTGGCGATGACCAGGTCGATGGCCTGATCGCGGACAATGCCCGGCAGCCGCTCCTTGACGATGGTGCGGCCTGGCCGTCCAAAAATATCGCCGATGAAGAGAATCCGCATAAAAACCGAACGCAGCGCCGGCGTCTCGCCGGCGATTCACAATTGCCCTCTAGACGTTGATGGTAACACTCGGCGATCTCCGCGGCCGTTCACCGCGTACCCCGCGCGAAGCCCTTCTCAAGGATTCGCCAGCTCCGCCGTCCTCAGAAAGTCGTAGTTACCCGCCGGATTCAACCGCAGATTGAGCACGCGCTTGTTGTGCACCAGAACGTTGTCCAGATACCACAAGTTGATGGATGGCACTTCCTCAGCAAGGATGCGCTGTACCTCGGCATAGATCAGCTTGCGCGAGCTGGGAGCGACTTCACGGCGGGCCTGGTCAATCAGGGCATCGACCTTCTGGTTCGAATAATAGCCACGGTTGGCACCATTGGGCGGAAACTTTGCCGAGTGAAACGCGTACTCGAAGATGTCGGGATCTTCGTTGCCTCCGATCCAGCGCAGCCCGTAAAGCTGAAACGCCCCGTGAGTCACGTCGGCGAAGAAAGTGGCGAACTCGAAGCTGCGAATATCGAGCACGATGCCCACCTCGCGCAGCTGCTGTTGCATCACGGCCACCATCAGGCGCGTGTTCTCGTCGGTAGAAGTCTTCATCGTGATGTGAAAGCGCACGCCGTTCACTGCGGGATATCCCGCCGTATTGAGTAACGCGCGCGCCTTGTCAGGATCGTGGTCGTATGGCGGCACATTGCCGTTGTAGGCCCAACTCTGCGGCGGAAGAATGCTGCGCGCCGGTTGCGCTGCACCGCGCCACAGATACTCGATCATGGGGCGACGGTCGAGAGCGTAGGCGATGGCCTGGCGGACGCTTACGTCGTTCAAAATCGGATCACGAAGGTTGAATCCAAGGTAAGCAAGGACAGTTCCAGGGGCGCGTTCGACGGCCAGTGTCGGATCGCGCTCAAGCGTAAGAACGGTATCTGGCGTAAGTGCGTTGATGGCGGCGTCGGCGCTGCCCTTGCGCAATTCGAGTGCGCGCGTGGTCGCGTCGGGCACTACGGCAAAGCGCACGCGGGCGAGTTTAGGCTTGTCGCCCCAGTAATCGTCGTTGCGTTCGAGGATGACTTCTTTGTCCGTCTCCGCGGCGACAAACTTGAACGGTCCGGAGCCGATGGGATGCGCCGTCACTTCAGTTGCGCTGCCATAGGGCACGACGCCGATGGCGCCGTCCGAGAGATTCCACAGCAAAGTTGCGGACGGTTCTTTCATATGAAAGGTAACCGTGTAATCATCCGGCGTTTCGATGTGATCGACGAACCGGTATACCGCAGCCTTGGTGCTGCGTATTTTCCCCTGGAGCAGGGAATCGAAGGTCCACTTCACATCGCGCGAGGTGAGAGGCCGGCCGTCATGAAACCTTGCGCCGTGATGTAGGCGAAAGATGTAGGTGAGCGGATTGGGAATTTCCCAGCGCTCGGCCAGTCCCGGCGCTACATCGAGGTTATCGCCGCGCGACAGCAGATCGTCGAAGATTAAATTGTCGATGCGCTCCGACTGCGCGTCCACTCCGATGCGCGGGTCCAGATTCGTGGGACTTGATTCGATCAGCATCACCAGCGTGTTGGGGTCGGGCTTGTTGGAGCAGGAAAGCAGAGGCGCAAATAACACAGCGAGAAGTGCGAAAGCCGCGGGAAACCGGCGGCCCATCAGCGGCATTCCTGGCACATCTGATGAACAGCGTTCACGGTTCTCCAGTTGCGCGTAGTATTCACAACCGACAAGATGCGTTCAAGAGGACTTTTCATCAAGGTGCTCTCTGAAACTCCATGCGTAAGGTAAAGATAGATCTCTTTGCCCAGACAGCAGGACTGGTCGGGTGCCGCGGTCAGTTCGGCTAACTTCTTCAAAGCGGTGGCCGCTGGGGCATCAGACAGAAACATGACGTGGAGCTTTTGCTGATCGAGGCCGCGCTCCTTGAGAAATGGGTTGCTGTCAATCGTCTTGGCCATATCGTCGGCGGTTCTTAAAACGACTGAGACTGGAAATCCAAAGTCGCTGAATATTCTCTCCTCGATTCGCTTGGACAATACGGGCGAAGAGAGTTTGGCAGCCTTAAAAACCACATTACCACTCTGAATGTAGGTATCCACGCGCTCGAATCCCAACTTCTCAAACGACGCTCGGAGCTGCTCCATCTTAATGCGCTTGTGCGCGCCCACGTTAATCCCACGAAGCAAGGAGATGTAAATCGGCATAGGTTTAATGGGGCTCAGCTTACAAGTTTATGGATACGAAATCTTGCCTAGCACGGCTGCGCGCTTCGCGCCAGTCGCCGAAGGAAAGTTTGACGGGCGCCGGTGCCAGGTCTCATGCGCCATGACGGCAAAGGCCACGGCTTCCTTCGCGGCGGAGGGCAGGCCAAATTCGTCGGACAATCGCAGGCACAAGCCAAGCGGTGCAAGCTCAGTAGTCAACATGTCCACGAGTGCGGAGTTCTTCGCTCCTCCTCCGGAGAGAATCATTTCCGGAAATCCTTGTGTCCGTGCGGAGCTGGTTTGTCGTATGACATACTTCCGCACTGCATCAGCGATTGACTTGGCTGTGAGCGCTGTCGCGGTTGCGACCACGTCCTGTTTTGCGCAGCGTCCGCAGCGTCGCAGAAATT